>SDBS01001135.1_pt1 | contig 27172 bp, 21 predicted proteins | sample 2277091 | NCBI WGS metagenome assembly SDBS01 (sample SAMN10404972, study PRJNA504765) | marine sediment metagenome | isolation source: marine sediment core GS10_PC15, 163 cmbsf | place: Arctic Ocean: Southern Knipovich Ridge | collected 2010
AGAAGCTCCGGGAGTACCATCTATAAATTGTCTTATTTTGGATGTTACACAGTCTTATTTTGGATGTTCCCAAAGTCTTACTTTGGTGGTTACATCAGTCTTATTTTGGTGGTTACGTATCACAAGGGAGTCGAGGAGTTGACATTTTTAATATACTTGCTATAATAGTAATAAAGAATAAAAAGAGGGTAAAATGAGAATAACAATCAAGGGTAAAGCCTATAGAGCTAGTAAAGAAGATGTAGAAAAGAAACTGAGAGAGATTCAGCCAGAGGAGGATGAGAAGACTAAGTATTTTGTAAAAATTGAGGGAAAGCAATTCCCTATCAAGCAGGTAGTGAGTGAGAGTTTAGGTCTTCTTAAGCCTGCATTCACTACTTAGGAAGCTTTCGCTATTCTGCAGAAATTAGGTTTTGAAATAATTAAGAGAAACTAAGAAAATTAACTCCACATCACTAAAGTAGCAATTTTTTGATATAGTTAGATGGTAGCCCAAAGTGATAGGTTATTTCGCAGTCTTTTATCTTAAAAGAAGCTAAAACTTAACTGGTAAGGAGAGAAAAATTAAGTTAGATCTCTTCCCCCAAAAAGGTAAATTTCGAAGGATAGGTGATGCTTTTTTTACGCATTGCCTATCCTTTTTTTATTTATTTGTAAAGGAGTTTATGGGAATATCAAGGACAAGTCCTTATACCTCCGCGGACAATGCCTGCCCTGAGGCTCTGGTCCGCAGGCTCCTTTGAACAAAGGTCCGATAAGGTCTCTTATGTTAGCTAAATTGACGATACATTTGTCAACCAATGATTATTAGTGAAGATAGATCTTTGGTATGAAAAAAAAAGCTAAAATAAGGCTGGAAAGGAGGTGGAAATATAGGTCGGTCATTAGCTGGGGTAAAAAAGTTTTCCGAAAAGAAAAATGTTAAATAATTAAATTTCTTTGAGGAGGCTTTCAAAGAAAAATAAGTTACTTAAGTAAGGAGAATATTATGAAAATATTAACCAAATTAATATGTGTGCTGTTTCTATCAGTAGTATTGTGTATCGCCGGCTTTCCTGCTTTAGCTGAAGAATGGCCGTACAGAGAAAGGGGAAAGGGTGAACTTGAGGGCACCATAACCCTTTGGACCTGGGCGGTTGGTCTTCCAGCTTACTGGGATACTCCTCTTAAAAATTCGGGATTCTTTAAAGACTATCCAAAAGTTAAGGTAAGGTACCAAACCCTAGGCGTAGAGGACATCAGAGACAGGATTTTGGTTGCTACAATAGCTGGATCTGGCTTGCCCACTATGGCACGTATTTTCAATACCTTCTACCCAGGTTTCGTTGAGAAAGGAATTCTCCAGGATTTAACTAGTCGTTTCGCGCCCTTGAAAGATAAGTTCCTTCCTATAACTTGGGAGAGTGCTGTGATTAACAATCGAGTCTATGGTGTATTTGACCTTGTGGACACGTTGGGAATGCTCTATAGAAGAGATATCCTAGAAAAGGCAGGTTTCCCCTCAAACCCGGATAAGGTAAACGACCTTTGGCCTACTTGGGATGAATTTATAGAAGTTGGAAAAAAAATCAAGAAAGCAACAGGCGCTGATATGATGTGCTTCGGACCAAATACCATCGAGCTTGATTGGGGTGGTATCTGGAACTTGGTGAGTACTGGGTTCTTTGATAAAGAAGGTAATCTTCTACTCGATTCCCCTGAGCTAATTAGGGTAGCCGAAACCATTAAAAAAGTATGGAATGCCGGTATTGTGAGCGAATACCTGCGCTTTTCGCCTCAGTGGTTCCAAGCTCACAAAGAGGGTAAATTCGCTACACTTCGAGCCCCTTCGTGGATGACAAGTCACCTGTCCGCGAGTATACCTGAAACAGAGGGACTATGGGGACTGACCAAATTACCTGCTTTCTACAAAGGAGGTCGAAGAGGTGCGATAGAGAAAGCTAATGCTTTAGTCATTTGTAAGGATGCTTCTGCTGAAGAAAAAGAGATAGCATGGCGGGTAATTAAATATGCTGTTGGAACTGTAGAGGGAGCCACTGAATTTATGAAAGGATGGTTGGGGAATCTCTATACTTATATACCCGCCATCGAAGCTATTAAAGATGTTGGATTCCCACTACTTGGCGGGCAGAAGCAGTATGAGTTGTTCTTGGAAATGATGAGGGAGGAAGATGTATTACCTATGTACTGCCCTTTAGGAGCTGAGAGGGCTGGGGAGTTCTGGGAAAACTCAATGTATAGGATCCTTACAGAAGATGTAGATGTAGAGCAAGTTTTACAGAAAGCAGCAGAACAACTCCGAAAAGAGATGGGAAGATAACACTTCCTTGATAAGGGTTCAGGTAAGAACTGGCTTTTTATGAAATTACCACCTTGCTTTCTACCTTTAAGAAAGCAAGGTGGTATCCAGAGAACGTTAGCAAGCTCAACAAGGCTATCCTTTTAGCTATAGTGGTACAGGCGCACCAATGGCAATGTCAATAGCTAGCTATGCCATATGGCAAGTTGGCATTCATTAACAGAGATGTTGCATTAATCTTAAAACCACAATATAACTGACAAAATGAGCGGTTACAAAAAAAAGGTATCATTACTAAAAAATGCCCATTATTTATTGCTCTTTTAAATTTTAATTCACACTTTATTGTAATGAACCTAAAGAGGTGGTTAAAGAATCACTCTAACGTATTTCGCCAGTATTTATGCATCAAAGAGCCTATTTTTGCTTAACTTTTTTTTTGTTAAAAAAAAAGTCTTGTCATTTTTCCCTTTGATGCAGATGTATGCAGTATTTCATAAAAGTACATTTAATGCAACATTTCCGTTAACTTATTCGGTTCTCTGATGCTCTATCTCCTTAATTCGCTTTATGCCAGATGGCGATCTCCCTTAAGTCCTTTGTTGGCTTGAGCTTAAGCTATGTAGGGCTCCGCTCAAGCCAGCAGAAAAAGGGGAGGTAAGACAGTTTCGCTAAAACACCTGAGATTAAAGGTTTGGGTTAAGTGTCATTTTGCATGGATGTCAAAGGATAGGAAAAAGTGCTTCCCGGTATAAGAAAAAAAACTCAAGGGACCTCTCTCTACTCTACTGAGAAAAATACTTTTTTTTGAACAAGAAGCGATGAAATGAAAATAAGTAAAATATTGAATGATCCAAAGATTATCCCCTATATCTTTATTTCGCCGTTTGTCATACTTTGGGGATTATTTGTACCTTTTCCTATAGGTTATGCATTACGTATAAGTTTTCAGAAGTGGACAGGTTTATCTAAATTCAGGTACGTGGGCCTTTTGAATTATATTCAAATTTTTCAAAGACCTGAAACTATTTCAGCGTATTTGAACATTATCTGGTATGTTGTTGTCATAGTAAGTATTGAAACCACAGTTCCCCTGCTTTTTGCACTCTTGCTTAATGTTCCCTATCTAAAATTCAAGGGTATTTTTAGGGGTGCATTTTTTCTCCCTTATCTGGCCTCTTCTGTTGTTGTAAGCATCCTATTTAGCGTATTATTTACACAAGGAGGCCTTATCAACGAATTTCTCCATATGGATATTCCATGGCTGAGCTCCACATTATGGTCAAAACCTTCTGTGGCAATAGCTATAATATGGGTTGGTAATGGTTTTTGGACAGTAATTTATTTAGCTGCTTTGCAGAGTGTACCGGTTGAGCTGTATGAGGCAGCGAAGATTGATGGGGCTAGCGGATGGGAACGCCTCTTTTATATTACTATACCAATGATTGCTTCTGTTGGCATAGTTGTAGTTGTGATGGCAACAATTTGGACTCTACAATTATTTGCTATTCCAAAAATAATAACTAAGGGCGGGCCGCTATACTCTTCAACTACTCCTGTTCTGGAACTTTATAAAGCTGCTTTTCTCAACTTTAAAATCGGATATGGGGCGGCTTTTGCCATAATCTTAGCCGGATTAATAATAATTGTTGCCGTGTTGCAAATAAAATTTGCGAAGAAAATAGAAGTGATGTGATATGAATTCAATGCTTCGGCATAGAAGAAAAAAAACAAAGCAACTTTTTAAAAAAAGTCTGTTATATGCTCTTTTATTCTTTTTACTAATAGTGATAATTTCACCACTATTTTTTATGTTGATCTGGGGCACCTGGAATGAAGCAGGAATCTTCCAATTTCCTCCAAAGTTGAGGTTTGGTCCTTATTTGGTGAAAAATTTTAATTATTTGAGACAGGAAACTTCCTTTGTATATGGCATGTTAAACTCGATATTGGTATCCTTGGTAACTACCTCTTTGACGCTGTTTGTTTGTACGCTGGCTGGATTTGCTTTTGCTAAATACAAGTTTAAGGGAAAGGAGATATTATTCTACGTGCTTTTGGCGACCCTGACCATTCCTTACCAAGCAGTTATAATACCTTTATTTATCATAATGTTGAAACTACATTGGGTAGACACTTATTATGCAGTTATTGTACCAAGTATTGCAAGTGTATTTGGACTATTTCTGATGCGTAATAGCATTCATTCATCAATTCCGAATGAGCTGCTAGATGCAGCGAGGATAGATGGTATGTCTGAATATGGCATCTATGGTAAAATAGTATTGCCGCTATCGCTCCCAAGCATAGCGGCTTTAGGGATACTTGCGTTTATGGGTAATTGGAATTCCTTTGTCTGGCCTTTGATTGTACTCAGATCAAAAGAGATGCAAGTTGTAACTACGGCGCTTAATAACATAGTAGAGGGTGGATACCCTACCCATTGGGGTCCTATGCTACTGGGTTCGAGTATATCCCTTATACTACCTCTCATAATGTTTCTCACGCTCCAGAAATATTTTGTTAAAGGAATACTTATAGGGTCTTTTAGATAATGGGAAAGTCAGTGAAGAAGTATTTACCCGATAGGAGATACTGGTCGAGATGACCCTGCACATATATAGTTTAGATGATATCGGCGGGATAAACTCTCAAATAGAAAGAATGAGGTGGGAGTCTAAACTCTTTTTTAACTTTAGGGTTTACATATTCTTGAATCACTGGTCTGATCTTCTTTATTCAGGAGATAAGGCTATCCCAGAAGATGTTCTTTCCCCCTCTGGGAAAGCAAAAAAAATAGATGCGAAGGTAAGCAGGCCGTTAACTCACGACAAAAGAGAGCTTTCCGAAAGGAAAAGTGTTGAAAGATTAATTTCTCTTTTGAGAGCTTTCCGGGAAAGAATGAACTATGTCCTTAAATAGTCGTAAAACTATGTTGTCAGCTGGGGGTTGTTTGAAATTTTGGTGTGCTGAAGTAGATTAAAAATACAAGAAGAGGAGTTCGTAAACTACCTCATATAATAGAAATAAGAAAAAGAGAAATAAAGTGAAAGCAGTTATTAGAGATAAATTCTATAACATTACCAGAGAAACGTGAAAGAAAGCTTGGAAGGTATTGAACCACAGGAAGGTAAGGCTAAGCACTTTGTAGAGATTGAGGGAAAAAAAGTTTCCTATCAAGCAAGCATTAAGCCGAACTTTAAAGCTTTCTAAGCCAACATTCACCACCTAGCATGCTTTTGATATTTTTACTAAATTAGGCTTCAAAATAACAGAGAGGAACCAAAGAAGAAATTATTTAGCCGTAAAGGAGAGTAAAATTGCGGACTCTCTCTCGAGAATAGGTTAGTTTTTTATTTAGTAGAAAGGAGCCTAAGGGAATATCAGGGAATTATATCTGGTCCGCGGGCAATGCCTGCCCTCAAGGCTCTGGCCCGCAGGCTCCTTTGTTAGTGGTCCGGTAAGCTCTCCTGTGTTAGCTGAATTTGATATATTTGACAACCAACAATCGTTAATGAAATTAGGATCCTTGATAAGAAAGAAAGAGCTAAAAAAAACGGGGACGGGGCGGCGAGAGACTAAGAAAATAAATAGGCCCATTAGCTTTGGGGGACAAGGCTTTCTAAGAAAGAAAGTGTTGGAAAATTAATTTCTCTTTTGGGAGCTTTTTCACAGAAAACGAATGACATCCTAAAGTCTGGGGAGTGATTTAAATTATGATGATTTTAAAAAAATCTGGAAATAAACTAATAGCTCAGGGTAATAGTGAAACTATTTGGATTGAACCTTTTGGCGGAAATTGCTTGCGTTTCAGATCCACGAAGAACAAAGAAATTATCGAGGAAGATTGGACATTGCTGCCACAGTCTGAAATTCATATCTCAATTGAGATTAAGCCAGAGAAAGCCACAATAAAAAACGGCAAGATCACGGCCGAGATATTGGCTGATGGAACGGTTAGGTATCTTATAACAAATAATGGAAAGGCCTTGTTAGAGGAACTTTGGATTGATAGAAGGGTTAACAACGCGGATCTTTTGAAAGCGAGAGACTATAAAGCTATCAGCAGTGATTTATCTCGGATTTCTCTATATTTCAAGGCTTACGAAGACGAGCATTTCTACGGCATGGGTCAGTATGCAAATGGACATTTTGATTTAAAAGGTTGCGTATTGGAGCTCGCACAGAAAAATACGCAAATCAGTATTCCATTTTTAATTTCAAATAGAAATTATGGGTTTATCTGGAATAATCCGGCAATTGGCAGAGCGGAACTGGCTAAAAATCATACGATGTGGTATGCAGAAGCAACTAGACAAATAGACTATCTAATACTTTACGGGGAAACACCAGAGCAAATCCTAAAAAAGTATACCAATCTGACAGGCAAAACACCTATGTTACCAGAGTGGGCAGCTGGTTTTTGGCAGTGCAAACTTCGATACAGAACACAAGAAGAACTTTTGAATGTGGCTCGAGAATATAAAAAAAGGAATTTACCTTTATCAGTGATTGTCATAGATTTCTTCCATTGGCCAATGCAAGGAGAATGGAAATTTGATCCAAAATACTGGCCAGACCCACAAACAATGGTCGATGAGCTAAATGAAATGGAAGTAAAGCTTATGGTGTCAATTTGGCCAACGGTTGGTGTTAACTGCGAAAATTACCTCGAGATGTCGCAAAGAGGCCTACTTGTTAGAACAGAACGGGGTGTTCCCATATTTCAGACATTCCGTGGATCTACAACTTATTTTGATGCTACAAATCCAGAAGCTAGAAAATTCGTGTGGGAGAAAGTGAAAGAAAATTACTACAAGTATGGTATTAAAATGTTCTGGTTAGACGAAGCTGAACCTGAAATGAGGCCATATGATTTTGATAATGTCCGATATTATCTGGGTAATGGCTTAGAAGTCAGTAATATTTATCCTTTTATGTATGCGAAGGCCTTTTATGATGGGATGAAATCTATCAATGAAAATGAAATAGTGAACTTAGCTCGTTGTGCTTGGCTAGGAAGCCAACGCTTTGGCGTGGTAATTTGGTCTGGTGATATACCATCAACTTTCGAATCATTAAGAAATCAAGTAAAAGCCGGATTAAACATCTCTTTATGTGGTATTCCTTGGTGGACTACTGATATTGGTGGCTTCCTTGGAGGCAATCCCAACAATCCAACATTCAGAGAATTAATTATTCGCTGGTTTCAATTCGGAGTATTTTGTCCAATATTTAGGTTACACGGCCGCCGTCTTCCAAACACTGGTGGGTATGATTTTACTGGTGGCCCCAACGAGGTATGGTCATTTGGTGAAAAAGCTTATGAAATAATCAAAAATCTGCTCCTCTTAAGAAAAAGAATCAAACCTTATATATTAGAGCAAATGGAAAAAGCACATAATGACGGAACACCGGTGATGAGACCACTTTTCTTTGATTTTCCCAATGATGAGATAACATACAGCATAGGTGATGAATATATGTTTGGCCCTGACATACTTGTAGCTCCTGTTGTATATAAAGGCGAAAGAGCCAGAAAGGTTTATCTTCCAGAAGGTGCAAAATGGACTGATGTCAACAATGATAAAACATACGCAGGTGGGCAGTGGGTTGAATGTAAGGCACCGTTAAATGCAATCCCCGTGTTTTTAAAGGATGACACTAAAATTCCTATAAGGTCTGAAACATTATATAGTTCAAAAGCACAACATTATAATAAGTGATAAAGTTAGATCCTTGATAAGAAAAGGGTTAAAAGTAGGGCCGAGGGAGGTGAGAGATAAAAAATAAATAGGCCCATTAGCTTGAGAAAAAAGTTTCTAAGAAGGAAAAGCGTTAAATTCAATTTCTTTTTAGAAGCTTTCAGAGAAGAATGAACCAAGGCTATAAAAAGAAGAAACAATGACTCCAAAGGAAAGAGTAATAGCACAGATAGAACATAGAAAAATGGACTTTATCCCCTATGTTCTGAATTTTGAGGAAGATTGGGATAAAAGTATTAAAGAGGGTGTCCTGGAACGGGTGAACTCCTACTACGGAAATAATTCCTGGCGAGATAAAGTAGATAATCACATCATACGAGTTCCAACAGTTAATTTTGGCACAGACAGCGTAGACTATGAATCGGGCAAAATTATTTCTACAGATATGTATGGGACTCAGTGGCGGGTAGATAAGCGGCCTATGCATGTTGTAAAGCCAGCATTAGAGAAACCAAGTCTTAGTGGCTATAGATTCCCAGATCTTGATGCTTTTTTTGATAAAGGATGGTATAATCGTGCTCTGGAATTAATAGATAAGAAAAGAGACCATTTTCTAGCCGCCTCCCTTGGTTTTGGGTTATTTGAACGAACATGGGCAATGAGAGGTTTTGAAAATGCTCTTGTTGACACGGTTGCTCACGCAAATTTTTATCAAGAGCTTGTTCAGAGAATTTTCGAGCAGCAAATGATGATTCTTGAAAAGGTCCTCACCTTACCTTTAGATGGGTTTTTGTTTAGTGATGACTATGGAGGCCAGGATGGTATTATGATAGGAGCTGAACGTTGGCGAAAGTACTTCAAGCCATATATAGCTAAGATGTATGCAAGGACCCATCGGGCAGGCAAGTATACCCTTAGCCATATGTGCGGGAGCGAAGCAGAGATACTACCCGATCTTATCGACATTGGACTTGATGTATATGAGAGTGTACAACCTGAAGCAAAGAATAACAGTCCCTATCGATTGAAAAAATTACATGGGAAAGATATCACTTTCTGGGGCGGACTCGGTTCTCAGAGTACGATTCCTTTTGGTAGTCCATCTGAGATAAGGTCAGAGGTTAGAAAGTTGTGCAAGGAAATGGGAAAAGGAGGAGGATATATCCTTTCTCCTGCAAAGCCGATACAGCCTGAAGCTCCAACAGAGAATGTAGTGGCAATAGTTGAGGCCTTCTTAGAGCAGGCTGGCGTCGATATTTGAAAAAAAAGGAAGGGCTAAAAGTAGGGTCGAAGGGAGGTGAGAGATAAGAAAACAGATAGGCCCATTAGCTGGGGAAAAAAGAAAGTTTTCTTAAGAGAGAAGTGTTGAAAAATTACTCTCTCTTTTTAGGAGCTTTCCACAGAAAAATTAATCACATTGGAGAAAAAAATGATTAAAAAAGGAATAACAATATTGTTAACACTAGCACTGTGTTTACTGACAATAAGTTCAGCATTAGGATTTGAACAACACATAGATGTATATAATAGCCCAGGAGATTACGAGAAAGCTACAGGAAACAAAATAGAAAGATTCAGTGAATCCCCTGATCTTGCAACAAAGGTAGCCGCAGGTGAACTTCCGCCAATAGAAGAAAGACTTCCTGAAAAGCCTCTAGTAATAGAGCCATTTGAGAAAATAGGCAGTTATGGTGGAATGCTAAATTTATCCTCTGCGGGTGGCTGGGTAATTGTGGGAGCTCAGGACGAAAATCTGTTAAAATCTGAGTACCACCTTACCGAAACCATTCCAAATATTCTTGAAAGATACGAGGTAAGTAAAGATGTGAAGACGTTTACTTTGCATCTAAGAAAAGGAATAAAATGGTCTGATGGCGTGCCCCTTACTACTGACGATGTGCTCTTCGCCTATGAAGATGTTTTGTTAAATAAAAAACTCACCCCTATATTCCCCTCTACACTTACAGTTAATGGAGAACCAATGAAGCTAAAAGTTATAGATGACTACACATTTCGTGTAAGTTTTGCTGCTCCCTATGCTGTATTTCCTCTTCGAATGTATAGCTGGTTCCGGTGGACATTGAACCAGCTTATCAGGCCTAAACACTATATGAAACGCTTCCATCCACGCTACACTCCTTTAGAAAAGCTGGAGCCAATGATAAAGGAAGCAGGATATGGTAAGGGAGAATGGTGGAGACTCTTTATGGCTAAGGTTGGATCAATACCTTTTTGGACGATACCCGGACCGCAGTACGTTGGCTTCCCTTGCCTCAGTGCTTGGGTAGTAGCAGATATACCGAAGCCCGGTGTAGCCATATTTGAGCGTAACCCCTATTATTGGAAAGTGGATAGTGAGGGTAATCAACTTCCTTACATAGATAGAATCAGGATAGAGGAGGTGTCAAGCCCTGAAGTAACTCTTATGAAGATTTTAAACGGAGAAATCAATTTCCAGTTCGATTTAGGATTAGCTAATTATCCCCTTTTGAAGGAAAATGAGGAAAAAGGTGGTTATCGGGTATTACCCATGAGCAGCGGTCTTGGAGCAACAGTTCAGTACACTTTTAATCTTACATATCCAGATCCTGTTTGGCAGAAAATTATAAGAGATAAGCGATTTCGAATAGCTTTATCCTTAGGAATTGACCGCAAAAAAATAAATGATACTCTCTTTCTCGGACTTGCCAGACCTGCTCAATCTACGATAAATACTGCAAGTAAGTTTATGGAGCCAGAATTTCTTACGGCCTATGCAGAATATGATCCGGAAAAAGCCAACCAGCTTCTGGATGAGATGGGATTGGATGAACGAGATAAAGAAGGTTGGCGCTTAAGACCTGATGGTAAGAGAGTAACTCTCCCGATAGATTATCGCCGTCAACTTGCTGAGGATGGACCTGTAACCGAGATGGTAGTAAGTGATTGGCGAAAGTTAGGAATCGATGCAAGTTCGAAGTTTGTGGAACAGCCACTGTATCTTGAACGTCAAATAGCAAATCAGATTGTCTGTGGAGCGTTCCAACATGGCAGGGCAGAAGATATAAGCTTTATTTTCGACCCTGTCTTTGAAATACCTTATGAGATGGAGAGTAGTTTCGCTCCATTGTGGACTCTGTGGTATAATACAGAAGGGAAAGAAGGTGAAGAGCCTCCAGCAGAGGTAAAAAGATTGTATGAGTTGTATGAAATAATGCAAGTTACTCTCTCTGAGGAGGGAAGGTCAAAAGCAGCTAAAGAGATACTACGCTTGAATGCAGAAAACCTGTGGCATATTGGCACAGTATGTGATAGTCCTCGCCCTGGAATTGTAGCAAGAAATTTGCAAAATTGTGCCACGCAAGCTGACACTTGGCTAGTTTATAACGCAAATCAACTTTTCTTTGAACAGTAATCTACATTCTAAGTAGTAGGTGCTGGGCTATAGGGAGCCCAGCACCTAATCTCGTATTGGTCAAGGAAAATCGCCCTAACGGGCGATGACTTTAAAACCTTCTAATACACTTAACTAATCTTTATTAAACCACGACATATTGGATAAACTAAACTGTTTGCCCCTCCTGGATGATACTCTTTACCTCCAGGAGAGAAATCTCTTACTACCGAAGAAGGTATTACTGTCTTATTCTTACAATCGGGACAGATAAAACTAAACTTCTTCTTTTTAAAAGGAAAAAGATAACTGCCTGATGGCTGCTGTTTTTTCTTGCTCTTTCTCATTTTTTATCTCTTCTACCAGAGAATCCTTTTTCAAATACTCTAAGTAGTCATAAATAACCCCGTATTCTGGATGCCAGATCTTATATAAGATCATCTCATCACCACACTTAGGACAGATTAAAGGATCCTTGTCAAAGCTTTTCTTTATCCGCTCTCGCCACTTTAGCGATGCTCCTCTCTTTGTCATCTGCTCAAATTCTCTTGTCAGCTCTTTAATATTCTCAAAGAAAGAAGTGAGTATCTTTCTCACTTTACTTACTTTATTCCTGGCGTAAAGTCCGAAGTGTTTTATCATGCGAAACTGCTTGGGCATGATATGTTGAATCATTCTTCTGATAAACTCAAAAGCTGAGACAGTTATCCATACCTTTCTGTCAGTAGGATGCTCTCGATACCAGTAGCTTACCTTCTCTCCATCATATTCTTCTATTCTAGACAAAGTTATGGGAGGACTGGCGACATACTTAATGAGATATCCACAAATATCTTTCTTCCTTATCCTCTCTTTCTTAGCTCGGACAATTAAGCCCTTGTCTTTTCTCTTCTGATAAACCTCCTCTATTTTCTCTAAGACATCTCTTCTTGAGGCCATTTTCTCCTTTAACATGGTAAGCAGGTTATACATCCACTTCTTTTTTAAGGTCTTGTACTCTAGATAGATACCATTATACCAGCTCCCCTCTTTATCTAATCGACCTTCGGTCACCAGAAGATGAAGATGAGGGTTCCAGGTAGAAGCTCTTCCTGCTGTTTGGATAACCTCAATTATTCCTATCTCTATTTCGGCTTTACGACTTCCGAGACTGGCTACTTCCTTAACTGTCCTTACTCCAGATTCAGCTAAAGCGTTGAGCAAAAGAAGGATCATGGAAGTATTCCCAGAGGCTCCCTGGTACAGTAAGGATTACGTGACGATGCTCGATCCACTTGAAGATTGATTTCTTCATTCTATCTAGCCACCTGTCAACGTAGACTTTGGAGCAGCGAAGGCAAAATCTGCTCTTACAGGTAAATCCTACTTTATGGACATTCAAACAGCTCAGGCACATATACTCAAAGAAACCATTTTTTAAAAGACTACAACCGAGTATCTTCTAGGTCTTGGCCAAATTTCCATCTTCTCTACGTTCTCTTCTATATTCTCGGTGATACATTCAGAATGAAACTCTTTAAACCGGCGCCAATGCTCTCGGAAGATTCGAACAACGATGTTTTTTTGTGAGAGTGAATATCATATTTGGCCATTTTAACTACATTATTATAAAATATGGAAAAGGTCAACTAGAAGGAAATCCGGGTATAGTTTCCTATGTAGATAAATTAAAAGGAGGAAAGAGGAGTGCTAAGTTATATCATTAGACGCATTATATACTTAATTCCTTTGCTGGCAATTGTCTCCGTTATTAGTTTCGTTATTATCCAACTTCCACCCGGTGACTTTTTAACTACGCAACTAATGCGATTAAGACAGTCAGGTCTAGAGGTTGATAAGGCACAAATTGCTGCGCTCACTGAACAATATGGCCTAAATAAACCAATATATACGCAGTATTTTATGTGGATCTGGAAGATTATCCGCCATGGTAACTTTGGCGTCTCTTTTCAATGGGGGCAGCCAGTAAGTGAGTTAATAGGAGAGCGGTTAGCTTTGACAGTGGTTATATCCCTTTTTACCCTTATTTTTACCTATGTTGTGGCTATACCCATAGGAATTTACTCAGCTACCCATCAATATACCGTTGGTGATTATATTTTCACTGCGGGTGGTTTTATTGGCTTAGCCACTCCTAATTTTCTTTTGGCCCTTGTATTTATGTGGATATTTTTTGACTATTTTCATATTCCAAGTGTTGGTCTTTTTTCTTTTAAGTATGCAGATGCTGCCTGGAGTATAGCCAAATTTATCGATATGTTAAAACATCTTCCCATCCCCATAATCGTTATTGGAACGGCCGGCACAGCTGGACTTATCCGTGTTATGCGGGGTTGTCTGTTAGACGAGCTTAGAAAGCAATATGTCATTACTGCTCGAGCTAAGGGAGTTGCAGAGAGAACCCTACTATTTAAATATCCAGTAAAGGTAGCTGTTAACCCTATAATTAGCACCATAGGTTGGATGCTTCCCACTATTGTATCAGGAGGAGCTATTACAGCGATAGTGCTAAATTTGCCTACGACCGGACCTTTACTTCTGCAAGCACTGTTGAACCAGGATATGTATCTGGCAGGAAGTTTTATACTGATATTAAGTACTTTAACCATAACTGGATCTTTGATTTCTGATATTCTATTAGTTTGGATAGACCCTCGTATTCGTTATGAAAAAGGAGCTTGAAAAATAAGAGATAAAAAAAGAGAGATTAGAGAGAAAGAAAAATATTACTTAGCTTCTCAGTGGCAACTTATGTGGCGAAAGTTTAGAAAGCATAGGGTAGCCTCGATGGCTGTTCTTGTATTAGGCCTTCTTTATTTTTTAGGAATATTTTGTGAATTTATTGCCCCTTATGGTAAGCTCACAGACTTTCCCCTTGTACTCTCTCCCCCCTCAAGGATACATTTTTTTGATGAGGAAGGATTTCATTTTCGGCCATTTATCTATGGCTCAAAGGCAAAAAGAGATCCAGTAACTTTCCGTAAAATATTTGTTGTGGATAAAACCAAGAGATATCCCATTTACTTCTTTGTGCAAGGTGAAACCTATAAATTCTGGAATTTGTTTAAAACCAATCGTCACCTTTTTGGCACTAGAGGGGAGCCTATTTTTCTCTGTGGAACAGACAAATTGGGTAGATGTTTATTTTCTCGGATTCTCTATGGATCTCGTATCTCATTATCTATAGGTTTAGTGGGAGTTTTTCTAAGCTTTATGCTTGGAATAATATTGGGTGGTATTTCCGGATATTTTGGCGGAGTTGTTGACAATATTGTTATGCGAACTGTTGACCTACTTATATCTTTACCTGCTCTTCCTCTCTGGATGGCTTTATCAGCAGCAGTCCCAAGAGACTGGCCGGTAATTAAGACCTATTTTGCCATCACCATAATTTTATCTATTTTGGGCTGGTGTGGTTTAGCTAGGATAGTTAGAGGAAAGCTTATAACTTTACGGGAAGAGGACTTTGCCATGGCGGCCAAGATTGCCGGAGCAACTGATAAAAGGATAATAACTAAACACCTCCTTCCCTCATTCTTAAGTTATCTCATAGTAAGCCTAACCCTAGCCATACCTAGTATGATCTTGGGAGAAACTGCTTTGAGCTTTTTAGGCTTGGGAATACAGCCTCCAGCAGTAAGTTGGGGCACATTACTACAGGAGGCTCAACATGTGCGTGTTGTTGCCTATTCTACCTGGCTTCTCATCCCTGCTCTCTTTGTCATCACCACCGTTTTGGTTTTTAACTTCGTAGGAGATGGCCTGCGTGACGCGGCCGATCCATATAAATAGCCCTGGCCATTTATCTCCTCAGCAAGGTGAGAGGCATTCTATCATTTTTTCATAAAATTTAGAGGGTCGAAAATCGTATTTGAGAAGATAAAATTTAACAAAATAAGAACTGGCTTGAAAAACAGGGCTTTATATAAAGCTCGATATGGATAAACAAAGATATCAAGGTTTCATTGGTTGTCTTGGCTCCGGAAATACTCTTAAATCACCTCTGCGGAGACATTTTGAGACAAATCTCCTGAAAGTTTTATACAAACAAGCTAATTTAACGAAAATTTCGCATATAATGCCAAGTAGACATTATTAACAGTTCTTAAAAAGGAACGATATCTCAAATGAAATCACCGAAAGAAAAAAATTATAATTATGTTTCTACATTGACCTTGAAGGGATTTACTAAAATTGCCCTTAATTAGGGATTCCCGTTAACTATCTTATCTTAAAACCTGCATTTTCAACTGTTCGAATTGGGTTACAGGGTTAAATGATTTGACACGCTGTTTTCGGTAGGAGGACAAATGTCTTAATTATGGTAATAGCGTTTTCAATTTAGAGGTAATGTCAAAAATTATATGGTAAATATGAAAAATAAATTTAGAACTGAGGAGGTTTAAATGTCTACCCAATCGTTTCCTTTGAAAAAACCTTTACCGGACTTTAAAGCATTTGAAAAAGTCTTGAAAGGAGAAAAAAAACCGGAGAAAGTACATTTTGTGGAATGGGGAGTTGATTTAGAGATAAGAAAGTTTATAGTAGAAAACATAATGAAAGAAAAATGGATTCCGCCAATTAGTACATCAGAAAACAACTCCATAGCAGAAAAAAAACTTTTTACCAATAAGAAGGAACAAGAGCTGTGGAAGCAGCGTATTAATTTTTACTACCGTATGGGTTATGACTATGTACCTAGCGGAGTGCCTGGAGTGCCACTTCCGCCGTTGGATACAAATACAGATTTACTTAAGAAAAAAATAGGGAAGAAAGCTGATGACACAGCTATTCTCTCTATGGGAAAAAGAAGCTGGGCAGAGGAAGGAAGAGGGATAATTACTTCTTGGAAAGACTTTGAAGAATTTCCCTGGAGAGAGATGAAGATAAGAATAAAAAACTATAATTTTGAGAATTACAGTAAGTTTTTACATGAAAACTTACCTGATGGAATGAAAACAATGATGCAGGGATCTTTATTTGAACAAGTATTGGAACGCCTTTTAGGATATGAAGGCTTATTTTATTCACTCTATGATCAACCAGATTTAGTAGAGGCAGTATTTAATGCGTGGGGAGAGATAACTTATGAGCTTTATGAACATACTATTCCCATAGAAAGTGTAGGAGGAATCTTTCATGCTGATGATTTAGGGTATAAGACAGCTACCATGCTTAACCCTGATATTTTAAGAAAACTTGTTTTCCCCTGGTTCAAAAAATATGCTTCTTTAGCTCATAAGTATGGGAAGATGTATTGGTATCATTGTTGTGGTAATGTTTTAGAGGTTATGGAGGACTTAATTGAGGATGTAAAGATAGATGCTTTCCATTCTTTCCAGGATGTGATTATTCCTGTGGGCAAGTTCATGAAAAAATATGGTGACAGAGTTGCTATCCTAGGAGGGATAGACATGGATAAACTTGGAAGAATGGATGAGAAGGAATTAAAGAAATATGTGCGAAATACCTTAGAGGAATGCATGCCAAGTAGATATGCTTTAGGTTCAGGCAATACCGTGGCTAATTACATCCCGGTAGAAAATTACTTTATCATGCTTGATGAAGGGCAAAGGTGGGGAGATTCCTAAACACAAGGAGCTACTTTATGAATATTATCGTCCTGGTTATAGATACGCTTCGCTACGACTATCTGGGTGTTCACGGTAATGACTGGATCCAGACACCCAACATAGACAGGCTGGCCAAGATAATGGTAGGAAGAGAGCAGGCACTTGAAGAGTCCTAAAAGATCTTTCTCTTTAACTACCTCGATCCTGAGGGGAAGAAGACGACTAAACTTACTAGCAATCGGGGTAGTCTTGTGAGGAACATAGGGACAAGGAAGCCTTTTTCGGACTTTACGGTAAGAGTAACGAAGAGGAGGCAGCCTAAGATAACCCCGCTTTTCTAGCTTTAAAAGAACGCTGCGGCAGGCCATATCCTTGAGTTGACCATTGGCTGCTCGCCAGTTCCAGAGGAGCACTAGCTCTTTAGAAAGCCGGGTGCGACCCCAACAGGGATTAGCCTTGATCATTTCTCGAATAGATTCAATATCTTCAGGAGTTATTTCTCGTCCCTGAATAATTATGGTTTTTTCCATAACTCAAGGGTAGCATAAAAAAAGAAAAGAGAGTTCAGCTAATCCAAAAAATGATGATTTTTTCAGGGTTGGATTAAGTTGTGTATTTGAGCTGATACGGGGAGCGCCTAAATAGGTACAAAATTACGTTGTCAGGTGGGTTGTTTGAAATTTTGGTGGGTTGAAGTAGCCCAGAGATACAGAGGGAGGAGTTCTTAAACTACCTCAAAAGCTAGGCAAAATTCAATTTTCAAACTAGAGAAAGTCAAATAACAGTCTTCATCTGGAGTGAAGATTATACTCGGAGGTAATAGTATGAGCTCAGCAAGGGAAAGGTTCCTGAAAGTCGCCCATTTTGAAAGCGCAGATGTTGTCCTTCCCTCAGAATGGCAATGGTTTTGGGCCACTACCATTGAGCGATGGGAAAAGGAGGGTCTAACTTTACCTACCAACTATACACCTTCTTGCTGGTCATCAGATCCTTATTTGTCTTACATTTTTGGTTTTGATAGAGCAGAAATGATACCTATTAATTTAGGTCTATTACCAAAGTCGAAGCCTCGGATTTTAAAAAAAAGCAAAGATTACCAAATTATTAGTCAAGATGGAGTGGTGACGAAAGAATTTGTACCCAAAACAGCTGCGGAAAAGATAACTTCTCGATCTATGTCGCAATGGATGGAATTCCCGATAAAGAATGAAGCGGACTGGGAAATGTTCAAGAAGCGGCTCAATCCACATTTTTCGGGAAGATATCCAGAGTATTGGGAAAAGAGAAAGCAGTACTATCAGAATCGAGACTATCCTTTGGGGGTCTCTGCAGGTAGCTTCTATGGTTGGATAAGGAACTGGGTAGGTATGGAAAATTTGAGTCTTATGTTCTACGATAATCCCAACTTAGTGCATGAGATGATGGAGTATCTGGAATATTTCATCATAGAGACCATAAAAAAGGCGGTAGAAGAGATAAAATTCGATTTTGCCCATTTTTGGGAGGATATGGCTTGTAATGCCGGTCCTTTAGTTTCACCAAAAATATTTAAGGAGTTTATGGTACCTCATTATAAAAACGTTACTGAGTTTCTGCATAAGCACGGAATAGATATAATTTCGGTAGATAGCGATGGAAATATAGAGAAGTTGATACCACTGTGGTTAGAAAGTGGAGTCAATGGTTTTCTCCCGTTAGAGGTAGCTGCCGGCATGGATGCGGCAGCTCTGCGAAAAGAATATGGTAAAGATGTAATCCTTATAGGCAATATAGATAAACGAGCTTTAGTTAGAGGTAAAGAGGCAATACAACAAGAAGTAATGAGTAAGGTCCCTTATTTACTTTCTCAAGGTGGGTATTTTCCAGTTATAGACCATGGAGTTCCGCCTGATGTATTATTTGAAAACTATATGTATTATCTGAGACTCTTAAGGGAAATTTCGAAGGGATAAATGGTGCGACAGCCACCCTTTTACAGCTCTTGCAGTACCCCAATTGGTAAAGGGGTTTTCCTACATGTTTGGGGCACGGAAGTGAAAGCCGAATTTACCGGCTGGGAACATAGGGTTAAGATCGAACTATCGGAAGGCGAAGAAATCTCGATTCCTGGGGAGGCGAATATCGAAACTTGGCCACCTGATAGCCTCCTTCTTTTTAGAAGGAAGTGAGCCGATTTAAGAACCCCTGTTTTCTACGGAAAACTGGATAAAGAATCTGGAAATAAGAGGTAAGTTGGAAGAAAAAGTAGAAATTGGATGAAAAAAAGGGATGAGTATCGGAAGGATTCTACTTATCTCAACGGCTCTTTGACAAAATAAAAAATACCCCTGCATCCAGAGAAGAAAGAGACTAAACCTGCCGAACTATCTGAAGGAATTGGGATTAGGGAGGAGATCTTTTTCTCTGGAGCAGGGAAAGAATAAAAGCTGGAACTTCAGGTGCTTTCAACTTCTCCTTGTAGGATTTATCCCATGTTTTTAGATACCTCACAAGGTTAAGGGTAACTCCTATAACAAAGTGCATCACTCGCTTTAGAAGAGTAGTAATACAGGCCATGGTTGCCTCAATAGAAGCCATGGTTAGTCCATAGATCCGGGGAGGACTCAGAATATCTAAATCAGAGGATTTGCAAGTTCCATTGGAGCGCTCAGAGGCCGAGCGAAGGTTTCTAATCTTCTTCCAACGATATGAACATCGGGGAATCTCGGAGACAAGACGGGGATGAGCTTTAATGGACATATGGGTGGAGTAGCCACATTCAGTACCAAGATACTTACAGGCTCCGATAGGATTGGGAACTGCCAGGGGGCAGGTTAAACACTGTTTTCGACTAACAAAGGATACCCTTTTCTTTTTTTCTTTTTTTTTATCAGGGTTATGATGTGATCTTCGATAGCCAATTTTTGCCTCCGGGTCAGCCGGCACCTTCGGACAACTAACATAGACTAAAGGCTCATCTCTCGTAAGGTCTATCCTGGAGGATGTTCTACTGCAGAAATTCAAAAAAAAGGGCTATAGAAAATTTTTAAAAAATACTTGGATTGATGGATGAAGTATGGTCTGGTTATCCCCAGAGGGGAGTACCACATCGGGAGATTATGAAAAAAAAGACAGAGTATCTGTTTTTTATATGGGGCAAGGACTATCAGGAATTAAGGGAGAATAGACTATATCTTTGGAAAAGGAGGAAAAAGGTAAAACTAATAGTTATCAAAAAGGAAGGCTCCCTAAAGTGCATTGTAGGATCAGAAGAGACAATTGGATGTAGAGCAGCTCTACGCTTTAAACTGGATACTTTAGAAGAAAAAGAGAACGTGAGGGTAAAGATAGACGGTAAAGAGGTTAGTTCAAGGGGTCATTCGAGTGAGTAATTTTGTTTTTGTTCTGATTTCAATCAGCGAGAGCCCTTTGGAAGTAGAGATTCTAAGTTAAAAAGGAAAGGAAAATGAGTAAAAAAGTACAATCTAGATACTCTACAGTTGAATATTTAGATAATTTATATTATAAAACTGAGTCGAAGTACGCTTTTAAAGCAAAAAATCTAACGGAGTGGAAAACTTGGAAAGGTAGTTTCAAGGAAGAATTAATAAAATGTTTGGGAATAGACCTTTTATCGCCAAAATGCGAGCTTAAGCCTGAAATTTTGGAAAGAAAAGAATTTGATTTTTACTTTAGAGAAAAAATCTCTCTTCAAGTGGAGGAAGGGTTTTTTATGCCCTGTTATCTTTTGATGCCTAAGGGTATTGATTTTCCTTCTCCGGCAGTTTTAGCTTTGCATGGCCATGGAAGAGGGGCAAAAGATGTTCTTGGAGAGGCTGATTCTGAACAGTGGAAGCGTTGGATAGAGAAGTATAACTATGATTATGCTCATCAACTTGCTTTAAGAGGTTTTATTACTTTTGTCCCTGAGGCAAGAGGTTTTGGTGAAAGAGAAAAGGATTCAGAAAAAGTTTCTAATCCTCGAGAGGAAGAGGACTATAGTACCTCTTGTAGAAAGTCATCTTTGAACTCAATGCTCCTTGGTATTCCTATTATTGGGGGAAAGGTCTGGGATATAATACGGGCCATAGATTATCTGCAGATGCGAGAAGAGGTGGATCCGGCGAAAATAGCCTGTCTTGGTTTATCCATGGGAGGAACCATAACAATGTACGCAGCTGCAGTAGAGGAGAGAATAAGAATAGCAGTTATAAGCTGCTATCTCAATACCTTTAAAGATTCTATAATGTCCACAGAGCACTGTGAATGTAACTATCTTCCGGGAATTTTAAAGTACGGTGAGATGTCCGACATATGTGCCTTAATTGCTCCCCATCCCTTACTTATTGAAAGTGGTAAAAACGATCCCATTTTTCCATTCTATGCTTCAGAATTAGCCTTTAATAATGTAAAAAGAGTTTATAAGTTATTAGGAAAAGAGGATAAACTTGCCTGGGATGTTTTTGAAGGCGAGCACTGCTTCAGCGGAAAGATGGCTTTTGATTGGTTGAAAAGATGGTTAGGGACAACTATAGTTTCGCAGAAATTTGATCCAAATTGATAAGATAGTTCTTAGTCATTTAGCGATTATGCGGTAATTCGGATATATATTAATGATTAAATCTAAAACTTTCTTGCCAGTGACATTCGTATTTCATCCCGATTGGTGGTATCAGAACTATGGTTTAACGTTTGAAAACGATTTCTTTTATGGCCATGATGCCCGGGTGGAAGCTGATAGAGAGATGCGCAGAATACTTTTTGAGCGTTTCGGCGACTTGGGCATGGGCGAGAAGCGCCCTGAATCACGACCCTGTATTGGAGCGACTTATTCAGCAGCAGGATATATAATATCAGAAATGTTTGGCTGTGAAATTAAATATTATAAAGAAGCATCACCCAAAGTTTTGCCTAAAATGATATCTGATAAAGAGGCAGATAACATTGAGCCTATTGATTTAAGAGGGAATGCTGCTTTTAAGCGGGTGGCCAAATCCGTCGGTAAGTTGAAGCATCGATATGGGTATGTAGTAGGAGATATCAATTGGCAAGGTGTTCTGAACGTAGCTCTGGATATTCGGGGTCAGGCGATTTTTATTGACATGATGCGAAATCCAGACAGAGCAAGGAGAATTTTTGGATCTATAACTAAAACGATTATAGATTTTGTTAACTATATACGTAGGGAAACAGGAACATCTTCAATTTCAGTAAATCGGGCAGTAAAATATGTGGACCCTAAAATCAATTTGCATTCTAATTGTACTGTAGCAATGATTTCACCTAAAATGTATAAAGAACTTCTCTTAGAGTACGATATTGAACTTTCTAAAGCATTGCAACCATATGGTATCCATCATGATGGTTCTAACTTACATCTTCACGCAAATGGATATGCCAAAGTGCCTAATGTGTGCTTCTTTGATGTAGGTTGGGGATCTGATATATCCCTTTGTCGCAAAAAACTACCTGATGCTTTTTTTAATCTTCGGTATGACCCTGTCAAACTTCGCATAGCACAGCCAGAAGAGGTAAAAAGGGATGTGATTAGAATGCTTAAAGAAGCTGGCGATCCATATAAGGTTGGATTTTGCTGTATCAATATGGGTTCTGACACGCCTGATGAAAATATTGCCACTATTTATCGGGCAGTAGAAAGATACAAGAAAGAGCTTACATGATTCGCTAAAAAAACTTCACTTCTTATGGACGGGAAGGACGTTACTAAAAAATTCTGACTAAGGTATACCAAGTGAATTAATTATGACAGATAAAGATAAATTTTTAGGGGCTAATTGGTTATTGGATACACCTGAGGGAATAAAATTATATTATGATATTGCCGTTCCATTTAGAAAAAAAGTTGGAATTGTTGATGTACATACACATCATAATTTAAGACAAATTGTAGAAAATGAGCCTTTTCCCAATATTTGGAGAGCTGAAGTTCTTGAGGAAAGAAAAGAATATGGAAATTGCGACCATTACCTCATTCAATTAGCGGCAAAATCTCCTAACTTTTCTCAGGCTCTGGCAAGAGATCCTCGTGTTTCAGATTATGATAAGTGGATGGCCTTGAGCAAGGTTTTCCCCGACCTTGAAGGGAATCATGTTCACCAGTGGCTGCACTTAGACTTAAGGAGACTATTTGGGATTAAAGACATCTTAAATGGGGGAACAGGAGATAAGATATGGAAGCTCACAAGGAAGCGTTTGAAACAAAAAGAAATGCTGCCCCAGGCAATATTAAAGAAGGTTGGAGCAAGGATTATTTGCACAACTGATGACCCTGTAGATGACCTGCACTATCATAAGATGGCTAAAAATATAGACAGTATTATCTTTTTGCCCACTTTCAGGCCAGATGCTTATTGTAACATCTTTAAGAAAAGCTGGAGGTCAAGCGTTGAAAAAATTTGCCAGTTAACCGGAGAAGATATAACTCTCAATGGTCTCCTTGAGGCTTTAAGAAAAAGACACACCTTTTTTGCTGAAATGGGAGCAAAGGCAAGCGATCATAGTTTATTGGAGCCCTACGGCTTGGAAATTACTCAGAGAAGAGCTGAGCAATTTTTCAGGAAAGCTTATGAGGGAAAAGAAGAATATGAGATAAAATCTGGTGAAGTAGGAGAGTTTATTTCCTATATGATGCATAAATTCTGTGAAATGAATCAAGAAGAAGGTATGGTTACTCAACTACATTATGGCGCTGTTAGGAATGCAAATGAATATTTATTTAGAAATTGGGGAGCCGATGTTGGAGGTGACATTGCCGCTGAAAATGTCAATATTGTTGAGAATCTAAAACCTTTGCTCTCAAGATTTTTTAGTGGAGAAAGTGATAAGCAAGCTCACTTAATACTCTATCCAATGAACCAGATATTTGCTCACACTAACCTAACCTTAGAAAGAGCATTTCCTAATGTTCATTCTGGATTTCCCTGGTGGCACAATGATACTCCTTATATAATGGAGCAATATCTACTTCATACTGCAGGCTCCTCTTTGCTTACATCAAGTGCATGTCCTGTCTGCGATGGAAGAAAGATTTTATCAGAGGGGAGTAGATTTGAAGTTTTTGACCGCGTAATTTGTAAAGCGGTGGGAAAACTTGCCTCAAGCGGACAGATGCCTTATGATGGTGGGACAAGAGCGGTAAAAGCATTGATGTATGAAAATCAAGCAAGATTTTTTAATTAGGAGGGTGGAAATGGTAGACTTAAAAGAAATCAGGGATGATGTAGTTCAGGGAAGACACCTCAGGTGAAGGATCTTGTTCAAAAAGCTATTGATGAGAACCAGGATGTAGAGAAAGTTCTTAATCAGGGGCTCATCTCAGGAATGGGTATAGTGGGGAAAAATTTTGAGAGAAACGAATTTTATGTTCCTGAGATGCTTATTGCTGCAAGAGCCATGAAACAAGGAATGCAGATTTTAAGGCCCCTTTTAACTGAAAAAAAAGGTGTAGAAGCTATAAGAAGAGTAGTCTTAGGCACAGCAAGAGGAGACTTGCATGATATCGGGAAAAACTTAGTGGGGATGATGCTGGAAGGAGCAGGTTTTGAGATAGTTGATTTAGGTGTTGACATTGCACCTGAAAAATTATTGAGACAGCTAAAGAAAAGAAAGCTAACATTATTGGTGTTTCTGCTCTTTTAACCGCAACTATGCCTGGTATGAAAGATGTGGTTCAGGCTTTAAAAGAATCTAACCTTAATGGAAAGGTGAAGGTAATGATTGGCGGTCCTGCTGTCACTCAGAGCTACGCTGATGAGATAGGAGCAGATGGATATTCTCCTGATGCAGCATCTGCTACAGATAAGACAAAGGAACTTGTTGCATCTTAAAGTAAAAAATGTTGGAACAAAACATTTTGACCCTCTGGATAAGGACTTTAACGACCATCTCTGTCTGGCCCCTTTTGGAATATGATGAACTTTGTAGAGAGAATGGAAATGCACTCCAATTTTTTCTAAGGAGGTCTTTAACATAATTATTTCTGTGATTTCTGAGTTTTTATATGTTCGGGCAACGGTGCAATACGAAATATTTTATTTATAGGGTATTTAGCGAGTCATGGTTTGCTAAAAATAAATAATGCGCTCAACCGACCCCACTCTAAAACTCAATAATAACACTAAAATTAACGGAAAAACTCACATAATACCATTATTAGAAGTTGATTTATATTTTAATTTGTCCTGTTCTGTATAACACATGGACATAGGGAGGATCATATTGGCAGACTGATAGTAATAGATCAATATAAATATATTGCCAATCAGGATCAGAAAGATAAATTATATGACTTTAGAATGATTCTTATGAATTAGATAATTTAGTTGATTACTCTAATTATCAAAGGGTCTTAGAAAATATGAAAAAGAGGTTGTTAAAATGGCAGAGAAAAACAGGAGATAAGAAATTATTATAGGCAGTAGAGTAGCTTATATAATTCCTTGCTTTAAGAGATAACTAACATACAAAAAAATAAAAAAAAGTATCTTCTTAAAAGAAAATAATAAGGTTATAAAAGGAGGATTTTCAATGAACAAAAAACCTAATATAATTTTAGTTTTGAATGATGATATGGGATATTCAGATATTGGATGCTACGGAGGAGAGGTGCAGACTCCTGTACTTGATAAATTAGCTGAAGAGGGTCTCCGTTTCACTCAGTTTTATAATTCACCGCGATGTTCACCGACAAGGGCCTCATTGCTTACCGGCTTACACCCTCATCAAACGGGGATTGGTATATTAACTGAAAACCAATTACCTAATGGATATCCAGGAGATTTAAATAGAGAATGTGTAACGATAGCAGAAGTATTAAAAGAAAATGGATATTCAACTTATATGAGTGGTAAATGGCATGTATGCCACGACTGGTTTGAGGATAAAAGTAATTGGCCAAATCAAAGAGGGTTTGATGAATTCTATGGTATTATTAATGGAGGAGGCCATTATTATAATCCGATTACTTTAACAAGGAATAATGAGAATATTGAACATGAGGCACAAGACCCTGATTATTATTTAACTGATGCCATTAGTGATAATGCTGTAAAATATATTAACAACCATAAAGACAAAAAAGATAATAGTCCTTTCTTTATGTATGTTGCCTATACAGCACCACATTGGCCCCTACATGCTTTTGAGAAAGATATAAGCAAATATAAAGGGCGTTTTGATAAAGGCTGGGACAAACTTCGAAAAAAAAGAAGAGAACGAATGATAAATATGGGTTTAATAAATCCCGAATGGCAGCTAACACAGAGAGATAAAACCCAGCCACCGTGGGATGAGGCAAAATATAAGAATTGGCAGGCAAGAAGAATGGAGGTATACGCGGCCCAGATTGACCGGATGGATCAGGGGATCGGAAGGATAGTAGATAGCTTAAAAGAAAATGATATGCTGGATAACACATTGATCATGTTTCTGGCCGATAATGGTGGATGTGCAGAAAAACTGATTCCTCCTGGGGAGGCCTTATTGAAGGGTCATGCGGCACGTGAATATACAAAGACAGGGAAAAAAGTCCGGCTGGGTAATGAACCATCAATAATGCCGGGGGATGAGAGCACCTATCAAAGTTATGGCGTGGCCTGGGCCAATTTATCTAATACACCTTTTAGATTATATAAACATTGGACACATGAAGGTGGAATATCTACTCCTTTCATCATGCATTACCCTGCTCAGATTAGTGATAAAGGGACATTGAGGCATTCTCCGGGGCAATTGACCGATATAATGGCAACGATTTTAGACATTACTGATGCAGAGTATCCTGAAAACTATAATGATAATAAAATATTACCTTATGAAGGTGAAAGTTTGGTACCGCTGTTTGATAGTGATAAACGTGATAGAGGGATGCTTTTTTGGGAACATGAGGGGAATGCTGCTATACGTGAAGAAAGATGGAAACTGGTAAAAAAATATCCTAATCAATGGGAACTATATAATATGCAAGAAGATCGTACAGAAATAAATAATTTACTTAAACAATATCCAGACCGGGTAAAAAAAATGAAAAAAGCTTATGAATCCTGGGCTAAACGCTGCGGTGTAATACCAAGAGAGAATATTCTTAGTTCAGAGGTACGGAAAACTCGACATTTTTGAAAGTCAATGAGTGATACACCTCAAAATGCTTTAAGTTTACTGGTAAAACCCGCCAATGCAGACTGTAATATGGCCTGCCGTTACTGCTTTTATACCCCTAAAAAGA
>SDBS01001136.1_pt1 | contig 27169 bp, 22 predicted proteins | sample 2277091 | NCBI WGS metagenome assembly SDBS01 (sample SAMN10404972, study PRJNA504765) | marine sediment metagenome | isolation source: marine sediment core GS10_PC15, 163 cmbsf | place: Arctic Ocean: Southern Knipovich Ridge | collected 2010
GCAACCATGCGGGCTCCCTGCTTTAAAGCTTGGATTGTTGCCGCTCCATATGCTGCTCCTACCTCAAGACACCAACCTTCAGATTGGGCAGCGTAATCAATAAATGCCCTGGAGCATGGATCATCAACAACCGTCATTGCCAATCCTTGTTGATTGAGGGTTGGGATTAACAGATTACTACCATGGGTAGAACCCAGCTGGTTTGCTTCTTCAGCTGACAGGCTATTAGATGAAGCGTAAGCTAGAGGGGTCAAGAGAGCTGACACCCATATAATACAGAGGATTGGTACCCATTTGTTCATTAAAAACTCCTTATTCTTGACACTGCGTTGGTATATCAGAGCTATCGATGCTGTCAATACGAAAAACCTGCACACCATCGTGCTTGACCTGGGTTGGTAAATCTATAAAATCTGATTATACAGTCAACCTATCACTAGAAGTGAGATTTTTATGGACAATATTGATACTACAGCAGTTGGAAACTCGGTGGCGGCGCAGGATTTTTCAATCATACATATGTTTTTGGGTGCTGATCTGATGGTACAAATTGTGATGTTGCTTTTAATTGCGGCGTCGGTTTGGTGTTGGGCGATAGGGTATGCAAAATACATGACTTTCCGCCGGGTTAATGCCCAGGCGGATCAATTTGAGTCGATATTTTGGTCGGGGAAGCCCTTGGACGGGATTTATGACAGTTTAAAGGCCAGTGTTCAGGATCCTTTGAGCAATGTGTTTGCCTCTGCAATGCGGGAGTGGCGGAATTCAACGGGTAAAACCTCTGAGAGCGTTAGCCTACAGCAGCGTATCGAGCGGGTAATGCAGGTGACAGTCAGTCGTGAGCTTGATCAACTAGAGCGCCATATGGGATTCCTGGCAACTGTTGGCTCAACGGCAGTGTATGTCGGGTTGTTTGGAACCGTGTGGGGCATAATGAATAGCTTCCAAGGTATTGCAGCGTCCAAGAGTACTAATTTGGCAGTGGTTGCCCCAGGAATTGCCGAAGCCCTATTTGCAACGGCATTGGGATTAGTGGCGGCGATTCCCGCAGTTATGGCTTATAATAAGTTGTCTGGTGATTTGAACCGCTATGGCAATCGACTAGATGCCTTTGTTCAGGAGTTTGGGACAATCGTTTCACGCAAATTGGAAAAAAGTGCCTAATCATGACTCGTAAACAGCGACGCTCTGCCGGTACTATAAGCGAAATCAACGTTACACCGTTTGTGGATGTTATGTTGGTGTTGTTGATAATTTTTATGGTTACTGCTCCGCTTATGACAGTGGGGGTGCCGGTTGATTTGCCTGAGACTGATGCCAAATCAATTAATGAGAATGTGGAACCCTTAACGGTTAGTGTTAAGGGGGATGGCACATTGTACTTGCAAGAAACTGAGATTGACTTACTGCAATTGGCGCCGAGGTTGATGGCGATTTCAGGTGCTAATCCTGATGCTCGCATATTTGTGCGTGGTGATCGTGCTCTGAGCTATGGCAGGGTAATGGAGGTAATGGGCACGATTTCAGCAGCTGGGTTTAACAAGGTTGCGCTAATTGCGGAGCTACCTAAGGTAACTAAAACAAAGACATGAACGCACCTCTAAAACACGGCATTCTGTTTTCGGCATTGGTGCATGTGTGTGTCTTAGTGCTCGTATATTTTGGTGCCCCCATGATCTCTAGGGAAGCGGCTGAAATGATGAAGCCGATACCTGTGGAAATTGTGCCAATTACTGAGGTTACGACTGTGCTGGCTCCCAAAATTGAAGAACCTCCGGAGGAAAACCCCGAGGAAGACCAACCCGAAAAGCCAGTGCCCCCTGAATCAAAGCCCGAGGAAAGAATAGAGCCCACATCAGTTGATGAGGCACCACCGCAGCCAGAGGAAGCTGTTGAGCAGAAAGCGGAGCTAATTCCCGCACCCCCCAAAGTCAAACCAGTTGTTAAACCAACGCCTGCTCCCAAGAATAAGCCTGTGCCACCAAAAATGAAACTTGTGAAGGATTCAAAAAAGCCAAACAAAGAGCAAAAAAAGCCGGACGCGTTTGCTTCCCTATTGAAAAACCTGCAGCAAAATGTTGGTAAGCCTGTTAGTGCTCGCAAGGATGGTGCGGCAACTAACCCTATAGGTGGGCAAATTAGTGACGTATTAAGCGTAAGCGAGATGGATGCGTTGCGGCAACAGATTAGTCAATGCTGGAACTTGCAGGTGGGGGCCAGGGATATTACAAGCTTAGTGATAAACGTTAGGCTTTCCGTATCTTCTGATCGTAAGGTTTTAAAAGCTCAGATAGTTGGTAGTGGTAACGGTACCGCGGGATATCGGGCCGCGGCCGAGAGTGCTTTGCGTGCGGTGCGGGATCCTAGGTGCAGCCCGTTGAAATTACCGCCCAACAAGTACGAAAAATGGAAAGAGTTTACCCTTAGGTTTAGCCCTAAGGATTTTGCGGGGTTATAATAAGTGTCTGTTTGGTGTACCATTGATATCAAACAAGGAATCGCAATGTACAAACTGCTAACCAGATTTTTGCTATTTTTTACGCTCGCGGTATTGACACAGTGTCCTGCTAGCGCAGGACTGGAAGTTGAAATCAATCAGGGCACTGTAGCCCCGCTACCAATTGCAATTACTGACTTCATTGCAGAAGGGGACGCCGAGCGTAAGGTTGCTAAAGCAATCATCAATGTTGTGGCGGCTGATTTGAGTAGCTCGGGGCTATTTGCCCTTGTTGATCCGCGTGCATTTATTCAAAGCTCTCAAGATGCTAATCAATCTCCCAATTATGCTGATTGGAGGGTCTTACAAGCGCAGGCCTTGGTAGTTGGCAAGGTGCGTAGTGCGGGACAGGGCCAGTTTGTGTTGGAGTTTCGTCTCCATGATGTATTGATAGAGCAACAAATTGAAGGGTTGGCATTTACTGCTAAGACTAGTGGTTGGCGCCGGGTAGCTCACAAAATGGCGGATGCCATATATAAAAGGGTCACTGGGGAAGAAGCTTATTTCGATACCAGGGTTGTGTACGTGGCGGAATCTGGTAAGGGCGGACAGCGAAAAACTCGTCTGGCAATTATGGATCAAGATGGTAGCAATCATCGATATTTGACCGATCCTAAAAGAAACGTGCTTTCTCCTAGATTTTCTCCAAACTCCCAAGCCATCACTTTCATGGATTATGGCGCGGACAATAAAACTCCGCGTGTATATGTGATGGATCTTGGTGCAATGCAATTTCGGCGCTTGGGCGATTTAAAAAGTATGACCTATGCACCGCGATTTTCTCCGGATGGTAATAGCGTGATTATGAGTATGGCAGAAAGTGGTAGCAGCTCACTTTATTCTATGAACTTAAATACTCATGTTATCAGAAGGCTAACTTTTGGTTCTGTAATTGATACTTCTGCTTGTTACGCTCCTGATGGGTTTAGGGTAGTGTTCAATTCTGACCGCGGTGGTACGCAGCAGCTGTACATTATGAACTCTGATGGCACCAATATTCAACGCATCAGCTATGGCGGTGGTAGATATGCAACCCCGGTGTGGTCGCCACGTGGTGACTTGGTTGCTTTTACTAAACTGTATCAGGGTAACTTTTATATCGGGGTTATGAAGCCAGATGGCACGGGTGAAAGATTGTTGACTCAGGGTTATTTGGTGGAAAATCCAGCCTGGGCTCCGAACGGGCGTTTGCTGATTTTTACCAAGCAACACCGTTATGGGGGTAGTGGGCTATATATGATTGATATTACCGGACACAATGAACGCAGAGTGCCAACACCACAAGGCATAAGCGCGGTAGGAGCGGCTTGGTCGCCACTGCTGCCAGATAATTTTGGCAATGGTTAAAAAGTACGTTGCATATTGGGTGGTTATTGATTTAGAATAAAAGAAAAAGGTTTAAGGAAAATTTTACTGTTTTCCATTAGGCTTGGTATAATTATCACCACACAAGGGGGAAGAAATGAAAACAAAAATTATAAGTGCTGTAGCTACCGGAGTTCTGCTAGCTGCTTGTCAAACACCACCACAAGACGTAAGGGAGCCAGGTCCTGCAATGGAAGCACCTGCGATTCCTGGGTCAGTACACGATTTCAATCAAAATGTTTCTAATCGTGCTTACTTTAAATTCAATCGTTCTGATATAAACCACGATGCACAGCATGATTTGTTGGGTCAAGCTGATTGGTTGAAGCAATATCCACAAATGGCTGCAGTTGTCGAAGGCCATACGGATGAGCGTGGAACAACTGAGTACAACCTTGGTTTGGGCGAGCGTCGTGCAGAAAATGCTAAGAAGTTTTTGCTTGCCAATGGTATCGGTAGCCATCGCATCAAGACTGTGAGCTATGGTAAAGAAAAACTACCAGCAGGTCCTGCTAGCAGCGCTGATGATGAGGCAACTCACAAGCTGAATCGTGTAGCTGTCACATTTGTTGAGTAAGCGCGTTAGCACAACTAATTGCGTAAGCTAATTAAAAATCGCTCCTTGTTGGGGAGCGATTTTTTTTATATTGTTCCTAAAATGAATTAAATCGATTACATTGCCCTATCATGCGACTGATCAGATCAATAGCGACCCTTAGCGGGTTTACAGTTTTAAGCCGTATTATGGGCTTTATCAGGGATGTCCTGATTGCTGCGACAATGGGGGCGGGCCCGATTGCGGATGCCTTTTTTGTGGCCTTTATGCTCCCCAATGTTTTTAGGAGGCTATTTGCCGAAGGGGCTTTCAATGCAGCGTTTGTTCCAACCTTTTCCCGCATTTTAGCCCGCGATGGTAGAGAAGATGCCTGCGAATTCGCAGAGCAAATCTTGGCAGTGCTGGCAACCATATTGATAATTTTAATCATAGTGGTGGAAATAGCATGCCCGTGGGTAGTATATTTGGTGGCGTCAGGCTTCGATCAGCACAACCATAACCTAGCTGTTGAGTTTACAAGGGTGACCTTTCCATACATTTTATTTATCTCATTGGCGGCTTTGTATACTGGGGTGTTGAACTCCTTTCATAAATTTGCTGCAGGGGCAGCGGCCCCGATTCTGTTGAACTTTACGATGATCGTGGCGTTGTGGTTTTTCGCCGATTCTCTGGGTACCCCCGGTCATGCGCTGGTCTGGGCAGTCGGAGTTGCAGGGGTGGGCCAATTAATTTGGGTACAAATGGCTTCGAAGCGTATTGGCGTTGACCTGAAAGTCAGGATGCCTCAATTAACTCATCCAGTGAAACGACTTATGCGTTTAATGATACCAGGTGCGCTGGCAGCAGGGGTTATACAGGTTAATATGTTGATCGGCATACAGTTCCTATCTTATCTGCCGTCCGGGGCGGTTTCCTTTTTCTTTTTTGCTGATCGTGTCAACCAACTACCACTCAGCTTGGTAGGGGTGGCGGTGAGTACAGCGTTATTACCGGCGCTTTCTCAACAACTGGAGCTGCGCAAGCCCGAAGCCGCCTTAGCGACCCAGAATCGAACGTTGGAGTTTTCATTCATGCTGATTTTGCCAGCAACTTTGGCACTCTTTGTGTTGTCTGAACCCATGATTGGCGCGTTGTTTGAGCGGGGAGCATTGGCCAGAGAACAAGTGATTGAGACAGCGAAGGTATTGTCAGCATTTGCTTTGGGTTTGCCAGCATATTTGATGGTAAAAATTTTCAGCACCAGCTTTTTTGCTCGTCATGACACCAAGATCCCTTTACAGGGGGCATTATTGGGGGTGCTTACCAATGTGGTGTTTGATGTTCTGCTGATAGTTCCATTACAATATGTGGGCATTGCGTTGGCGACAGCGATTGCATCTTGGGTTAATGCCGGCTGGTTGATTTACAAGTTACAACAGCGCAAATTTTTCACTCCGGACGAGCGTTTGCAGAGCAGGTTCCCCAGGTTTATTGTGGGGTGTATAGCAATGGCAGGAATACTGGAAATAATGGCCCGAGTGTGGCATGATCCCCTGCATAGCACCGAGCTATATCGTGCAGTGGCCCTTGTTGGTATAATTTTCATAGGGATGTTTGTTTATGGAGTGGCCATCTATTGGTTGAAGGCACTTGATATATCGGAGCTAAGGTCGAACCTAACCTTGCGTAAAGGTCGCAATTCCAAATAAGGCGTATTGCTAAGAGTTATCACATGAATATTATGCGCTCGCTTTCAACAGTTGGAGTTTTCACTATGGGCAGCCGTGTTTTTGGCTATGCCCGAGATGTAGTAATTGCATGGTTGTTGGGGACCGGGCCGGCCGCAGATGCACTCTTCATAGCCATAAAGTTTCCTAGTCTATTCCGCCGTTTGTTGGCCGAAGGCGCATTTAATGCGGCATTTATCCCGATGTTTGCAGGGCTATTTGCTAGCAAGGGGCACGATGATTCTCGCACTTTCGCTGAGGAAGTATTATCTATTTCAATCCTCTTATTATCCATTTTTGTGGTAGTAGCTGAGCTGTTGATGCCTTGGATTTTGCCAATTGTTGTGCCGGGTTTTGTGTATACTCCCGCAAGAATGGAGCTGGCTATTCAATTTAGCCGCTACACTTTCCCCTTTATATTTTTCATTTCTCTGACGGCACTATTCAGTGGGATTTTGAATTCCTTTGAGAAGTTTGCGGCAGCTGCATCATCGCAAATGATCGGCAATATTTTTATACTCGTATTCGTGCTGGCATTATCGTCCGTCTTCGACAAACCGGGTGCATTGTTGGCACTAAGCATCACTGGTTGTGGGCTTGTGCAGTTGCTGTGGGTGGTGTTCCCGTGCCACCGCATGGGCATGCGCTTGCAAGTACGTCGCCCCAGGTTGACCCCGGGGGTTAGAAAATTATTCAAGTTGATGGTGCCGGTAGCAATAGGTTCTGGGGCACACCAGTTGAATGTGTTTATAGGCACCATAATCGCTTCCATGCTACCAATAGGTGGGGTCTCATATTTGTACTATGCGGAAAGATTTGCGCAGCTGCCGCTAAGTGTGATTGGGACTGCCATGAGCACGGTGCTATTGCCGCTAATCGCCAAGCAAATCAGATCCGGTGATCATGCAAAGGCGCTGCAAAGTCAAAATTACGGTATTGCAGTAAGCATGTTGTTTATGATTCCTGCGACCGTGGCGCTAATTATATTAGCCCACCCTTTAGTTAAAATTATGCTTGAAAGGGGGGCCTTTGGAGCAGAAGCGGCTACGTACACTGCTTATACTCTAATGGCGTTCGCTGCTGGTTTGCCCGCGTATGTGTTAAGCAAGATTTTTGATACCAGTTTCTATGCCCGTGAAGATACTCGTACCCCGCTAAAAATCGCCCTGGTTTCTGTAGTTGTAGACATTGGCTTGAGCCTGGTATTGTACAAGCCTTTACAACACGTGGGAATCGCTCTGGCAACCGCAATTGCAGCATGGGTGAATGCAGCATTGTTGGGGGAGATCCTCTGGCGTAAAAAAATGTTGGTAACGGATGAGCGATTGCGACGATTTGTACCTAAGGTGGTTGTAGCATCGTTGTTTATGATGCCGGCGCTGTTTTGGCTGCGAGCAATTTCTGAGCCGCTGCTTCTGGGCAATATGTTTGATAAGGTAGCGGCACTTGTGTTAGTAGTCTTAGGAGGAGCTATAGCATTTGCAGTTTGCATGTTCTTAATGGGCGCATTAAATTTTAGGAAGCTCCGATTACAATTCCAGAACTGAGGGACAATAGGTGAATAGACGCATACTTTCCGGCATCCAACCTACGGGTAATTTGCATTTGGGCAACTATTTGGGGGCTATTCGCAATTGGGTGGCGTTACAAGCTGATCACGAATGCTTATTTTGCATTGTAGACCTGCACGCGTTAACACAACCTCAAGCTCCTGAGGAGTTAAGACAGAGCACCAGGGTCGTGGCGGCAGCCTATATAGCATCCGGTGTCGACCCGGAAAACTGCATTATCTTCAACCAAAGTCAGGTCCCAGCACATTGTGAGCTTGCGTGGGTACTGGCATGCATGACCCCGTTGGGATGGTTGAATCGCATGACTCAGTTCAAGGAAAAAGCCGGCAAACACCGCGAGCAAGCAAACTTGGGGTTGTATGCCTATCCAGTGTTGATGGCGGCAGATATTTTGATTTATAAGGCCACTCACGTACCGGTTGGTGACGATCAAAAACAGCACCTAGAGCTCGCCCGGGACGTTGCCGGAACTTTTAACAACAAGTATGAAACTGAGTTTTTTCCGTTGCCGGAGCCCCAAATTTTTGGCACTGCTACCAGAGTCATGAGCCTGCGCGACGGCACTGCCAAGATGAGCAAGTCCGATCCATCAGAGTACTCAAGAATTCATCTAGCAGATGACGCGGATACAATTGCTCAAAAGATCCGTAAGGCACGCACTGATCCAGAACCGCTGCCTGCAACCCCTGAGGGGTTGGTGGATCGCCCCGAAGCCAAGAACCTGGTAGGCATTTACGCAGCCCTTGCGGATCAGTCAGAGGATGCGATTTGTGAAAAATTTGCCGGTGCTAACTTCTCAAGCTTCAAAAATGAATTAACTGACCTAGTGGTTGCAACCCTGACCCCGATCAATCAAAAGATGACAGTGTTGCTAGACGATCCATCATATATCGACAATTTATTGGCCAAAGGCAACGCAAAGGCCGCAGCAATTGCTGACCAAACCATCAAACAAGTCCACAAAATGGTAGGATTCCTAAGGCCGTGAAAGCAGTTGCGTAAAATGCCAAAGTTAGCACGACTGTTCTTTTCAACTATTTCGAGCTTATGCGGTAGAAGGGCCTAATAGCCTTGTCATAAAGTTGATCCCAAAGTTCGAATCCAAGTATATGAGCGGTTTTACTATCTTGATGCTTCTGTTGACCAATAAGCATTGGGTCAAAGCTGATCACGTAACCATGGGAAGTGAAAGATACAAAGTCTCGTTGTTCGCCAAGCTCTTCTGTGCACCTTGTCTTGAACAAATCGGCGGTCTCTGCCCATACATCCAGGAAAGAGTACTTTGCACCACGGGGACCGCATTTTTTCTTATGCACTTTTTTGATTATGGAGGAGGCTCCTAGAAATGTTTTAGCAATCCATTGTGCAGTAGTACTTAACTCTTGATCAGCTTCGGTGGTGGCTAGGACGGCATCATTTCCGATCGTAGCTGCCCAAACCTGGCGCAGGGTTTGAGAGAAAAAGTACGCCAACATTTGATTTTCACCGGGGAGGTATTTTTGTTTATCTTTTAAGGCGATGCGAGGCTCTACCAGGGAGTCAAAATATTCAAGGGTTTCTTGATAGTATTTCCAAGGGGTATTTAAACCGTTAGAAAGCACCTCAATGGCACGCTCTTTAAGAGTTGGGGTGGCTTTAAAAATTTCTGCAAGGTGATACTCAAAAAGGTTATTTTTATTGATACGGTACCAGGGGTTTAAGGGAGCTGCATCCATGGACACGCGGAATTCAACATAGGCACCGTGGTATGGTGTATCTGCAACAATCTCATTGTTTTCTTTATCAACGCCCATGGCAAAAAGCATATGCTGGTAGGTGCCAACATCGTAAAAAACTTGTTGGGTATAATCATCATAGGAAGAATTTGTTACATAGTAACCTGTCTTTGATCCAGCAATGGATTGCCCAATTCGAATGGAAAGATTTGAAAATTCGGCAGGAGTGAAACCCATTTTTTGGATTTGTGCATCGCTAAAATGGCAGAGAATAGAATCCACTTGAGGACCAGAATTACCTTCCTGAATTATAAAAAGATCTTTATCGCCGTGTGAGCTATTAGCTTTGGGTGTTTCTAGTTTTTCTTCTGCTCCTGTTTCATGATTAAAAAATGCAATGGAGTTGTCTGATGCATTATGAATGATGGGGAGCCAGCGGAAAGAGCAGTCCTCTTCAACGTGCTTAATGTTATAAGGTGTATAAGCCTCACGGCGCATATTATTTAAAGGGTTCCAAGCAACACTATCAACAAATGTTCCATTGTTACTATATCGTGCATCGTTATGGATGCCTTCTTCTCTTAGCTTTGCTTCATAAGTTGCATAGGCCCCGTTTTCTTTGGTGCGTAAGGAATCCATAGCTCGGTCATAGGCAAGAATATGTGGCAGAACGATGGCATAGCTCTGACGCTTTGTGAAGCTAGGTGCGATTTCTAGCCTCATATCCGCTGAGGTACTAGCACGCATACTTTGAACCAATTTAAGGTTCATAAAGGGAATAAAGGGGCAGGTAGGCCCCTGCTGTTGATGGACAAGATAGCGATGGGGGGTGCTATCCTGGCTCTCTGACGCTGATACATAAGAAGCAGTAGTCCCCAGTAAAATCGTAAAAAGATAGGTTGTAAATATTCTATATAATTGCATTATAGCTCCACTTTATTGTAAAAAACTCTCTATTACTGTATATATAGGGATTTTTTTATATATATGCAACCTAATTTTTCAATATTGTGCTGTTTCTAAACCACCAGGATCAGGAACCCGCCGGTGATAATCAGGGTGGTAGCCCAGATTAGGTCAAAGTTTAGCCACGCCTTACGCAATATGAGCACACCCAGTTTTTCATAAACTAAAAAGGCAAGTATAGTTGCAACAAGCAGGTAGCCTAGGGTATGGATGCCAATCACGGATAAATAGCTAAAAATGCCTAAGCCGAGGGCACTGCCATCGAGCAAAAAGGGAATCAGCATCAGGCTGGCGCCATGGGCTGAGGCCATGAAAAATGACCACAAGGATATTCCGATAAATCCTGGTTGCATTCCGAACCAGCTGGGGTGGCCAGTTCTGAAGATGTGATAAATACCCAAGCCAATTAGCAGGCCAGCCAACAGTATTTGTAAAAGGCTAAACGGCAATTGTTGTTCTAGGAGCCCTACCAACAGGATGACAGCGGTTATGGACGTGGCGTGGCCCAGGGTTAGCCCAATCAATGATGTAATAATTTTTTGGCGCGATTTGGTTTGCATGCCTATGGCGACGGCAAACAGCCAGCCCATTCCGGGGTTGATGCCGTGATACATTCCAAGCGCAAACAGTGTGCTGTATATCTCGATTGCCGTCATGAGTAGCAGTACGAATCCGAAGAGGCATCACCACCGTCAAGGCGCATGTGGTGTGGTCGCTCCTCCTTAAAATCAACGAAGAATTCCTTATCGTACTCAATTGCGCCGCCGCCCTCGGGGACATTGAACTTTACCATCCATCCCTTTAATCCATCGGGATAAAACTGGTCATCCCAGGTAGAGTACAGGCTGTTTGTTGAGTACACTCTTTTACCATCAAGGCTTATACACGCCATCTGGGGCCCGCCATTCAGCGGGACATCAGGATGCTTGGGGTGTGGGGTGCGTTTAACAATGCCGCCGATTTCCACAACTGTCACTAGCTTAGGGTTGTGTGGATCGCTAACGTCATATTGGTGCAGCTCGCCAGTTCCCCAGCAAGAGGCATATAGGAATTTATCATCAATGGAGAGCTCAATGGCGGTTAGTAGTGGTGGCACAGCTTTAAAGGCTTTTAGCAGCGGTGGCAAGTCGGCTGGATCTGCAGGTTGTGCGGGGATCTCAATGACCTTTTTGACGTGCCAGTCGTTATTTTCGTAAAACCATAGAAAAACAGCAGCAGACAAATCTTTTATCGAGATCGCGGCACAGGCAAAGCCATAGCGTTTACTGGGATCGTGCGCTGGGCGTACTTCCAATATCATTTGTTGTTCCTTGCCCAGCTCAAGCGCCTTGACATGTCTACGCTTGGGCAAATCCCAAACGTGCAACTGGTGGCCGTATGCACCTTTTAGTAGAAGCTCAGGGTTGAGGCCATCAAAAAACATATTGGGCGTACCCCACTCACTGGTGATCATTACGTCATAGGCCAAGTTCCACCAGAAATCGTAGGATAGGAACTGTGGGCCACGGTCCACTTCCCACCGCCCCAGAACATTGAAGTTTTGATGATCAATCACAAATATGCCACCGGGGCCATCACCGCCGTCACTGCCCAGGGCACTTGCGTACACTCCGGTAGGTCCACAATGAATTGTGTGCGGTGCTGTATAACCAGTTTTGCGCACGATCTCTTCGTTAGTAATCGTATGTATCAATTTGGGTTTTTGTTGATGCCCTTTGACATCAAAGATATGGATTTGATTGGACCTAATCCCAGGTACCAGCAAGTAGCGTCGTTCGATGTGTGGGTGTGGCGTATTTGGGCAAAGAGATGAGCTGCAGGCGTTCCAGCCAAAATGGTGTACTTCGTCGCCATCATTGGGCATATGCGCTTGGCCGACAATGGTACCGTAATTGTTGGAGTGGGAGTCCAGGTCAACCACCGTCAGGGAGTCGGGTTGTCCCTCATCCCCAAAAATTGTTGAGCGCCCAAGGGTCGTGATATAGCAATATGACTCGGGCGGTGCTTGTTCAGCCGCTGAGGGTGAGGGGTAAAAAGTAGGATCGGGTCTGAGCAACATGCCATCACCAGCAGTTATAATGTACTGCTTTATTGTATGATGAAAAGAGTTAAAGAATTGAGAATGGCTGGGGCGGTAGGATTCGAACCTACGCATGCCGATACCAAAAACCGGTGCCTTACCACTTGGCTACGCCCCAATGAACAGAGACCTTTGCAAAAAGAGTCAATTTTGCAAAACCCTCGAAACCATGCATAACATACTCATAAATGCTACATGATGCAAAAAGTTTTTTGGTTGCGTAAATGGTGCAAAGCCACTACATATAATACAATGAAAAATTACAGTAATAGACAACCTAAGAAAGCAACCAAGTCTGAGCCTTCTCAGCGGCAGTATCGCGTGGGGGAACAGATCAGACATATCTTGTCTGATTTGCTAGTGCGGGACGTTCTGCAGAACGAAGAATTGAGCAGAGTTTCGGTAACCATTACCGAGGTGCGTCCCAGCCCTGATCTGAAGTACGTTAAAGTGTTCGTAATGCCGCTGGGTGGCAAATATGTAGATGAGGCAGTCGCAGCCCTTAATAGTGCTAGTGGAGCTTTGAGGCATCAGCTTGGCAAAGTATTGCATCTGAAGTTTATTCCGGCTTTAAGGTTTGTGCCAGATTTGTCGTACGATGCAGCAAGCCACATAAATAAATTGCTGCACTTGCCGCGGGTTGCCCAGGATCTAGATAGTCACGATAGTGAGTAAATCAAATACCTCCAATATACATGGCTGGCTTAGTATAGATAAACCCTTGGGGGTCAGCTCGGCCAGAGTGGTCGCGGTAGTGCGCCGGGTTTTAGGAACCAAAAAAGTGGGGCACGCGGGTACGCTTGATCCACTAGCAACTGGGGTTCTTCCCATCGCGGTGGGCGAAGCAACAAAGGTGGTTAGTTATCTTATGTCTTCGGAAAAAGTTTATAGGTTCGAGGTATGCTGGGGTGTCCAGCGGGACACTGACGACGGAGAAGGCAACGTGATTGCAACGTCTGATCATAGGCCTGAAGTTGAGGCTATTCAAGATGCTCTGAAAAGTTTTGTTGGTGATATTGAACAAGTGCCACCCAAATATTCTGCTATTAAAATTGCTGGTAAGCGAGCCTACGCTCTGGCTAGAAATGCAGAAGAAGTTACAATACCTGCACGCAAAGTATGGATTAAAGACCTACGTTTGATTGAAGTGAAAGATCAAAATCATGCGGCATTTGAAGTTACGTGTGGGAAGGGTACTTATGTACGTAGTATTGCACGTGATTTAGCGATTAAGTTGGGGACGGTAGGGCATGTTAGCTGGTTGAGGCGCACAAGAGTTGGAAGATTTACGGATGATATGTCGATTTCTCTGGAAAAAATTGAAAAAGTAGGGCATAACATCTTATCTGAGGGTATTATGCATCCGATTGAGACCGTGCTGGACGACATCCCGGCAATGAATTTTTCGGCCCATGAGGTTGAAAAAATTTCTCGCGGCCAATCTGTGCGCATAGATTCTCAAACTGCCAATGGGCACCAAGATGGGACAGTGCTTTGTATATGCGAATCAGGAATCCCGGTAGCGTTGGCAAATATTGTAGAGGGTAATATTAGGCCCAAACGTGTGTTCAACATTAATAATTAGAGGTAGATACGATGTCGATAACACCAGAACGTAAACAAGAAGTTATCAAGAAATTTGCTCGTGATAAAGGGGATACTGGTTCTCCGGAAGTGCAGGTGGCAGTTTTAACCGAGAGGATTAAATCCCTGACAGAGCACCTTAACACTCACAAAAAAGATTTTCACTCGCGCCGAGGGCTACTACTGATGGTAAGCCAGCGTCGTAGCTTGTTGGGATATCTCAAGGCCAAAGAAGAAAGCCGTTACTTAGACTTGATTAAGGAATTGAAACTGCGGCGATAGGGTCATTTAGACACAATTTATAGGATTTAGGAAATAAATGTTCGAAATAAACAGACAGGAAATTAACTGGGGTGGGCGACAGCTCATACTTGAAACGGGAGCGCTGGCTCGCCAAAGTGATGGGGCCGTGTTGGTTACCTATGGCGAAAGTGTTGTACTGTGTACGGTCGTAGCCTCGAGACAGCCAAAGACCGGTATTGATTTTTTCCCACTGACAGTTCACTACATAGAGAAATACTACGCGGCAGGAAAAATTCCGGGTGGGTTCATCAAACGGGAAAGCAAGCCTAGCGACAAGGCGACATTGACATCGCGTTTGATTGACCGGCCAATACGTCCGTTGTTCCCAGAAGGGTTCCGTAACGAGGTGCAGATAATATGTACGGTTTTGAGCCACGACATGGAAAATGATCCTGACATTCTTGCGTTGGTAGGAGCCTCTGCTGCTTTAGCCATTTCAGGCGTTCCATTTTTAGGCCCTCTAGGTGCGGCGCGCGTTGGATATATCGATGGACAGTACGTCCTCAACCCAACTATCGAGCAGGTTGAAGAATCACAACTGGATCTTATAGTTGCGGGCACCAAGGACGGCGTTATGATGGTTGAATCCGAAGCGCAGGAACTTTCTGAGGAAGTAATGCTTGGGGCTGTAAACTTTGGCCAGGAACAATTCCAACCCGTGATACAGGCGATTGAAGCTTTGGTGGGGGCTGGTGCTCCTGAACAATGGGCAGTGCCCGAGGGTTCCGCCGCTGAGGCCGAGGTGTTTCAAAAATTGCAGGCAGCGGTGCGGGCTGACGTGGAAAAAGCCTATCAAAATCCAGTTAAGCAGGAGCGGAGCGAGGCTCTAGGTGTCCTAAAAAAGAAGATGCTGGAAGAAATGGTGTCCGATGACTATTCAGAAACTATGGTAGTCAACGCTTTCAAGAAGCTGGAGAAGGAGATTGTGCGCGGTTCGTTGCTGAAAACTGGTACGAGGATAGATGGTCGTGACACGAAAACTGTACGTCAGATTGATTGCAGGGTTGGGGTTTTGCCACGTCCGCACGGAAGCGCAGTCTTTACAAGAGGAGAGACCCAAGCGTTGGTAGTTACAACTTTGGGTACTGCGCAGGATGAACAAATCTTAGATGATTTGGATGGTGAGCGCCGAGAGAATTTCTTGTTGCATTATAACTTTCCTCCATATTCGGTTGGTGAGACAGGTCGCATAGGCCCTCCAGGCCGCCGAGAAATTGGCCATGGAAAGTTGGCGTGGAGAGCACTACATCCTATCTTGCCGTCCAAAGAGGAGTTTCCTTATACTGTACGGTTGGTTTCGGAAATTACGGAGTCTAACGGTTCTTCCTCGATGGCTACGGTTTGTGGTGCTTCCTTGTCTTTGATGGAATCTGGTGTTCCTATAAAGCGTCCGGTGGCTGGTATTGCCATGGGATTAGTGAAGGAAGCTGATGATTTCGTGGTGTTGTCCGATATTTTGGGTGACGAAGATCATTTGGGAGATATGGATTTCAAGGTGGCTGGTACCGATCAAGGTATAACTGCCTTGCAGATGGATATTAAGGTAACTGGTATCACCAAAGAAATTATGGAAGTCGCTCTTGAGCAGGCTAAAGGTGGTAGGATGCATATTCTCGGGGAAATGAGCAAAGCGCTTGAAGCACCCCGGAGCGCGATTAGTGAAAATGCTCCCAAGATCGAATCAATTACCATTCCAAAAGACAAAATTGGCGAGATTATCGGCCCTGGTGGAAAGATGATCAGAGAGATTTGCGAGGAAACCGGTGCCAAAATCGATATCGAAGAAACTGGTAAGATCAACATCTCAGCAGTTGATGGTAACGCCATCAGAGCAGCGATTGACCGCATTCAGGGTATAGTAGCAGAGCCTGAACTAGACGCCATATACTTGGGTAAAGTTGAAAAAATCATGGACTTTGGTGCAATCGTTAAATTCTTGGGTAGTAAAACCGGACTGGTTCACATCAGTCAGTTATCCCATGAGCGTGTGCCGGATGTTAGTTCTGTGGTCAGTGAAGGTGATGAAGTATATGTAAAAGTCATCGGCTTTGATCGTGGAAAGATAAAGTTGAGTATGAAGGTTGTTGACCAAACTTCCGGTCATCAGCTAGATTCAGCCTGATTTTTGAATTTCGATAAGGGTAATACCTAGTGAAACAGCTTAAACCACTTTTGTTATCTGGTAAAGAAGTGCTTCCGTTGATCGAGGGCGGTAAGGGGGTTGCCATTTCCAATGGTGAAAGCTCCGGAGCTTGGGCCAATGCCGGAGGCGTTGGGACATTTTCTGCGGTTAATCCAGATGCATTGGATACAAACGGTGATTTGATACCGGTGGTATACAAGGGGCGTACTCGCAAGGAACGGCATCAGGAGCTGATAAAATACGCAATTAAGGGCGGCATTAGTCAAGCCCGCATGGCTCACGAGCGCGCAGGCGGCGAAGGCCGCATTCACATGAATGTTTTATGGGAAATGGCTGCTGCTGAGGAAATTCTAGAAGGTGTTTTGTCGGCCACTAAGGGTTTGGTTCATGGCGTTACTTGCGGAGCTGGTATGCCCTATCGTGTTGCGCAAATTGCCTCCGAGCATGGAATTTATTATTATCCGATTATCTCGTCGGCTCGTGCGTTCCGCGCCTTATGGAAACGTGCATATCACAAGTTCCCCGATCTACTTGGCGGGGTCGTATACGAGGATCCATGGCTCGCGGGTGGTCATAATGGCATAAGCAACAGCGATGATCCTAAGGTGCCTGAAGCGCCCTTCGCAAGGGTTAGAGCTCTGCGTGAAGTTATGAGTAGTTTCGGTTTGCACAATACTCCAATAGTTATGGCGGGGGGAGTGTGGTACCTGCGTGATTGGGAAGATTGGTTGGATAATCCTGAGCTTGGGCCCATCACGTTTCAGTTTGGTACTCGGCCCTTGCTAACACAAGAAAGCCCAATCTCCGATGTTTGGAAGCGTAAACTAACCACCCTGCAAGCAAATGACATTTCGCTCAATAAGTTTAGCCCCACAGGGTTTTACTCATCTGCGGTCAAGAATCCTTTTTTGCAGGAGCTCGCTCAGCGGTCCGAGAGACAAGTATCGTACCAGACAAGTGCCAGCGGTGAATGCGTTGCAGCACTGCCGGTAGGTCCACGCCAACGTTTGGTGTATCTGAGTGCCGGGGATCAGCAAAAGGCGCAAGCATGGTTGGAGCAGGGCTATACCACTGCTATGAAAACTCCAGATTCGACTCTAATTTTTGTATCTCCGGAAAAGGCTCAGGAAATACACACAGATCAGATTGACTGTATGGGGTGCTTAAGCGCGTGTTTGTTCAGTAATTGGTCGCAGGATGAGTCGGGGACCACTGGGCGCAAGGCCGATCCGCGCTCATTTTGTATACAAAAAACACTACAGACTATTGCCCACAGTGATGATGTGGATAACCAATTGATGTTTGCAGGGCACTCTGTTTATAGGTTTAGGAATGATCCCTTTTATGCAAATGGATTCATTCCTACGGTCAAGCAGTTAATGGAGCGCTTGCAAATCGGAGACTAAAGGCTTATCTATTAAATATACTTAAGATAAAGGAGAAAAAAATGCTAACTATCGGAAATCGTTTCCCAAATTTCAGTTTAACAGGAGTTGTTTCAGCGGATGTCAGCGATGCTTTCACCGAAATTTCTCATAACTCTGATAGCGGAAAGTGGAAAGTATTTTTCTTTTACCCCAAAGATTTCACTTTCATTTGTCCCACCGAAATTGTTGGCTTTCACAAGCTAAATGGTCAGTTTAGGGATCGTGGTGCATGTGTGTATGGGGTAAGTACTGACTCCGACTTTGTACACTTGGCTTGGCGCAATGATCATAGCGATTTGCGCGATTTGTCGTTCCCTTTGCTTTCAGACATTAAAAAAGAGCTCTCAACTGCATTGGGAATCTTGGATCACAATGAGGGCATATGCACACGTGCAACTTTCATAACAGATCCAGAAGGTATCATTCGTTACGTCAGTGTTAACGACTTGGATGTTGGTCGTAATCCTGAGGAAATATTACGTACCCTGGATGCTTTGCAAAATGGCGGCTTATGCGCATGCAATTGGCAGAAAGGTGACGATACGCTTAAAGTAGCGTAACACTAGTTGTTGGCCGGGTGGCAGAGTGGTTATGCAGAGGACTGCAAATCCTTGTACGTCGGTTCGATTCCGGTCCCGGCCTCCAAGCGCATTGTTATAAAAAATTTTAAATAGGGCTTGTGAATGTGCCCTCATCGCTATATCCTATATGTGAAGAATATTTGTTCAGAGCCACGGACAAACACGTTTTTTAGACAAATATTGAGCTCTGAACTCCCCCCGGGATCTGCAAGTGTGCACCCTTAGGAGTGGGGAAAATTGGAAAAAATAACTTTTGCAAGCTGTTTGCGCCTCGAGGGGCGCCGGAAGAACATAGGACACACGAATTTGTATAGATTTTACTTATCTTTTTCAGGGAGTGCGATTAGCGCATGTAGGTAGCAATCGGTTACCTAGATCTAGTACAAATCACCTGATCTTGTCCATAGTCCATAGGCTCGCAACAGTTTTTGGGTAATTTCGCCGTGCAGTTATTGCATCGGTGAATAATGGAGTTTTAGACAAATGTCAAAGCGTATGCTTATTGATGCCACGCACCCGGAAGAGATTCGCGTGGCGATAGTTGGTGCTAATAACAAGCTAGAAGAGCTTGATTTTGAAACCACCACCAAACAGACCTATAAAGGTAATATATATTTAGCCAAGATTACCAGAGTGGAACCTTCTTTGCAGGCTGCATTCCTTGATTATGGGGGGCAGAGCCATGGGTTCATTTCATTCAGTGATATACACCCTGATTATTTCCGGTTACCTGTTGATGATCGTCGGGCTATAGAGGAGGCTGCCAAGGGGAGTGTTAATGAGGATTCTGATAAATCTGATCCCAAAGCGTCCGGGCACGCGGATTTTGAGAAAAAAGTAGCTTCGGGGTTAAGTTATTCATTTCATATGCATCAAGAGGGTGAAGAACCTCCCGAAAATTTTGAATATAAGCCGGTGGAGACCCTAGAGAGCGAGGTACCCGAGACCTCAGAAGTAGAAGTCACGCGACCTAATTACCATCGTAGGTATAAAATTCAAGAGGTGATGCAACGCAATCAAATCTTGTTAGCGCAGGTTGTAAAAGAAGCGCGGCAATCAAAGGGTGCAGTGCTGACGACGCATATATCATTGGCGGGCAGATACTGTGTGTTGATGCCAAATTCTCCGAAGAGTGGTGGGGTTTCACGCAGGATTACATCGGTGACGGATCGTAAAAAGCTACGCGAAGTAATCGATGAACTTAATCTACCACCGACGATGAGTATTATTATAAGGACTGCCGGAAGAGGACGTTCCAAGGCTGAGATAAAGCGTGATGCAAATTACTTGCTACGCCAATGGGATAAAATTCGTGAACGCACCATGAAATCAGTTGCCCCTGCTTTAATCAATGAGGAAGCGGACCTAATCAAGCGTTCTATCCGTGATTTGTTCGCCAATGATGTTGGGGAAATTCTGGTGGCAGGCGATAGGGGGTATAATACCGCCAAAAGCTTTATGCACGAATTATCTCCAAGTAGTGCGCAACGGGTGAAGCAATACTCTGATGCGGCAATTCCGTTGTTTCAAAAGTATGATGTCGATCAGCAAATAGAACAGATTTATGAGCCAGTGGTGAACTTACCCTCTGGTGGTTATTTAGTAATCAACCAGACGGAAGCTTTGGTAGCTATAGACATTAACTCTGGTAGTGCTACTAAAGAACGTCACATTGAGAGTACAGCCCTCAAGACTAACTTGGAGGCTGCGTCTGAAATAGCACGCCAGCTGCGATTGCGTGATCTAGCTGGTTTAATTGTGATCGACTTTATTGATATGGAGGACGCCAGAAATAACGTCGCGGTTGAAAATCGTCTTAGAGAAGCTATGCAGGCTGATAGAGCTCGTATTCAAATTGGACAGATTAGCGTGTTTGGCTTATTGGAGCTGTCCCGACAACGTATCAGGCCAAGTGTCTTAGAATCCAGTACTGTACAGTGTAGCCATTGTCAAGGCACGGGAATTGTGCGATCAACACAATCTAGTGCTTTGGATGTATTGCGTACGATCGAAGAAGAAGTGTCGAATCGTCGTAGAGATGTTTTGACGGTAAAGGTTCCTTCAGCGGTTGGTCTTCACATTCTCAACAATAAAAAAAGCAAACTGCTAGAAATTGAAAAGCGCTATTCAGTTCATATTGCAATTGAAGTTTCGGAAGCATTACATCAGCCCGAGTTTGAAATTGATGGTATTGTCAAAGGTGCTAAAAAAACCCGGCCAAGTAGACAACGTGCGCAGAAGCCGCACCAAAAATCTGGAGCTGCAAAAAGCGATCAGCAGAAAGAACGACCAGATCAAGAAGCGAGAAAACGTCACCCACATCCGCGTTCTCAGAGGGGCAGAAGACATAGGCCCGGATATCATCCTGCTGCTAAGAGGGACGGGCAGCTTAAGCCTGGAGATGCCAAAATAGGGCCTGAGAAGAAGAAAGAGGAGCCCAAAACTTGGTGGAGGCGATTGCTTGAGTAATCGTGAAGGGTGAGATATTGGGCAGGCTGGGGAAAACGTTAGTCATTATTTTGTTGTTTCTGGGCTGTATTGGAGGTGAAGCGTTAGCTGCCACGCACCTTAAGGAAGGCAGTTTAATCCGAGATGTGGAAATAGAGTCATTTATTCGTGATTGCTTGACCCCCATCTACAAGGTTGCAGGCCTAGACTCCAAGAGGCTTGAGATTTATGTGTTGATTGATAAGGATATCAATGCTTTCGCTTTGCCCCCATCTACCATCGCGCTACATTCCGGATTACTGACAAAGACAGAGCATGTCGGCCAGCTGATAGGAGTCTTGGCCCATGAAACAGGCCACATAGAGGGCGGACATGGCATTGGTCGATACAAGGCTAGTAAAGCTGCTGGCAATACTCAGATGGCAATGGCAGCATTGGGGTTATTGCTGAGTATTGCTTCTCCGGAACTTGGACTCGCTATTGTAAGTGCCACCACCAATATTGGTATGGCTAAGCTTTTACATTATAGCCGCGGTCAAGAATCTGCAGCAGACCAGGCGGCATCCAAGTATCTTGAAAAATTAGGGTGGTCTACCAAGGGAATGATGGAAATGATGGATACTATGAAGGATGAAGCCTTGATTATGAGTAGGGAGAATCAGGCATATCGTTCTACCCATCCACCTCATAGCGAGAGAATAAGTTTTTTCAAGCATAAAACTGAGACATCCGCTTTTACAGGCACACCATTCCCCGACGATTTGGTCAACAAATATGAACGTATCAAAACGAAAATAAAGGCATTTTTGATGCCGCCTGCTAAAGCACTTTTGCAGTTTCCTGCAACTGACAAAAGTTTTATTGCTCGCTATGGCCGAGCAATTGCCCTGCACCAAAGCAATAAACGTGTCGAAGCCTTACAGTTGATCACTGAGTTAATACAAGAAAATCCTAACGATTCCTTTTTGCATGAATTGAAGGGCCAAATGCTTTTCGAAGGCGGGGATCTGCAGAAGGCATTGGTACATTATCAAAAGGCCTTACAGTTGAACCCAAAATCGGATCTTTTGCGGATAATGGTTGCCCATGTAATGATTGAAACTGGGAACTCAAAGCTGAATCAGCAGGCGATAAGGATGTTGCACAAGGCATCGCGCCGAGAGAAAGAGGATCAACTGCTGTGGAGGTTGTTGGCGACAGCCTATGGGCGTGATAAGCAGCCTGATATGGCGGCATTGATGTTGGCAGAGCAGGCATTGCTTTTGGGTAATAAGAACCGTGCTAAATCACTAGTAGGCCGTGCTCTGAAAATGCTGCCAGAATCTAAAGTTCCAGCCCGTACGCGTGCCAATGATATTGTTAATCAGTTGAACTTGGAGAAATCTTAATGTACGGTTAGGGTGACAGTACAGATGATTACTAATTTACATTCGGGAGAAAACTAATGAAATCGAAGTCACTGATACCATTACTATTTGTTGCAATGCTTGTTGCTGGTTCGGGCGAGGGTGTTGCTGCAGAGCCTAAGCAGGTTTTTACCGCAGAACAAACCAAAGCGGTTGAACAAATAATTGTCAATTATTTCAAACAGCATCCTGGTTTTATCGAAGCTGCACTGAGGAGCGAGTTACAAAGAAAAGATCTGGAGCATCAAGCCCAGGTAAGACAAGCTATAGTCAAAAACCAAGAGCTAATTTTCAATGATGCAACTTCTCCAATTAGTGGCAATTCGAATGGGAAAGAAAGCTTGGTCGTGTTCATGGATCCCAGGTGTGGGTTTTGTCATCGATTCCAAAAAGTTCTAAATTCGGTGCAGAAACAGCGCAGGGATCTTCGCATTGTGTATAAAGTCATTCCGGTTTTGGGGGCTGAATCCAATCGCGCATCTCGGGAAGAGTTAGCTGCGAATATGCAGGGTAAGTTCGCGGCATTTAGGGAGGCTGTTTATGCGGCGGGTGCCGGTGATAGGGCTGCTAGGTTCGAAATTGCAAAGCAGGTCGGGCTTGATATGGATAAGCTAAAGAGCCAGATCAAAACCACCGATATAAGACGTGCACTGAAGAATAATAAATTCTTGGCCAAGAAATTGAGCATTGATGGCACGCCTGCATTCATAATAGGAGATAAGCTAGTAATGGGGATGGTGCCTGAGGAAGAAGTCATCAAATTATTGGATGCTGCATCCAGTCAACCTATTCAAAAGTAAGCAATTTAGCGGGGTAGGCCCAGGCATTAATCTGGCGGGCCTACGCTGAAAGCTGTACTTTTCCCCGGTTAATTTACGGTGCCCTGGATGGGCATATCATGGTATGCTTTTGTTGACAGAACAAAGTAAGGCATTGGCATGACAACAGAATTTGATAAGAGTGCTTTGGAGTACCACAGGCGCCCTAAACCGGGCAAGATGGAGGTAGTGCCAACAAAGCCGCTTGATAACCAGCGTGACTTGGCCTTGGCGTACTCACCTGGGGTTGCTGCGGCTTGTGAGGCCATCGTTAAGGATGAAAGTGAAGTATCATCTCTGACCTTGAGGTCAAACCTCGTCGCTGTGGTTACGAATGGTAGTGCGGTTCTGGGGCTGGGCAACATTGGGCCTTTAGCAGCAAAACCTGTGATGGAAGGCAAAGCAGTCTTATTCAAAAAATTCGCAGGCATTGATGTTTTTGACATTGAAATTGATGAGTCTGATCCCGATAAGTTAGTCGATATCATAGCAAGTCTGGCTCCAACTTTTGGTGGCATTAATCTTGAGGACATCAAGGCACCGGAGTGTTTTGAGGTTGAACGCAAGCTATGTGAAAAGCTCAAAATACCAGTCTTTCATGATGACCAACATGGTACAGCCATTATTACTGCAGCGGCGGTAAGCAATGGCTTAAAGCTAGTGAACAAAAAAATTGAGGATGTGAAATTAGCCTGTTCTGGGGCTGGTGCCGCAGCAATCGCTTGCCTCGATTTGTTGGTTGCATTGGGATTGCGCAAATCTAATATTACGGTTACCGATGCTAAGGGGGTGGTTTATAAGGGGCGTGCTGAATTGCAGGATCCTTATAAACTAAAATATGCTCAGGAAACTAAGGCTCGGACTTTGGGTGACATTGTTAAGGGTGCCGATGTATTCCTGGGGCTGTCTGTAGGCAACATATTGACGCCGGCAATGGTGAAGCATATGGCGCCTGATCCTTTGATTTTGGCTTTGGCCAATCCGGATCCTGAGATTGATCCAGGTGCTGCCAAGAAGGCGCGTCCAGATGCGATAATTGCCACGGGTAGGTCTGACTATCCGAATCAAGTAAACAACGTATTGTGTTTTCCTTTTCTATTCCGCGGGGCCTTGGATGTAGGGGCAACGACTATTAATGACGAGATGAAGCTGGCGTGTGTGCGGGCCTTATCCCAGTTAACCCAAGCAGAGCCATCGGATGTAGTTGCTAGGGCATATGGCGGGGAAGAGTTGTGCTTTGGACCAGAATATATAATCCCCAAACCATTTGATCCGCGGCTGATTATAGAGATTGCTCCCGCAGTTGCCAAAGCAGCTATGGAAACCGGGGTAGCTGCCCGTCCGATTGAAGATTTCCAGGCCTACCGCCAAAAGTTAGTAGAATTTGTGTTCAGGTCGGGGTTGGTGATGAAGCCTATCTTTGCCAAGGCCAAGGGCGATCTGAAACGAGTAGTATACGCTGAGGGAGAGGATCCGCAGGTTCTAAGGGCTGTACAAATTGTGGTGGATGAAAAGTTGGCTAAGCCCATAATCATTGGTCGACATGATGTAGTAGCTAGTCGACTCAAGGGGTTGGGGCTGCGCCTTAAAATGGGTACGGATTTCGAATTAGTAGACCCTCAGGATGATCCGCGTTATCGGCAATACTATCAATGCTACCATCAGTTGCTGCAGCGAAAGGGTGTGTCGCCGGCACATGCTAAGTTAGTGGTACGCACTAATACAACTGTAATTGCGGCATTGATGGTGTATCAGGAAGAAGCAGATGCATTGTTAGTAGGTCCCATTGGGCGTTTTAAGCGTCACCTTGAGCATATAGTTCCAATCTTGGGACGAAAACGAGGGGTCAATGTTACTGCTTCTCTTTCGGTATTGATTACCAATAAGGGGACATTTTTCTTTTGTGATCCTTATGTGAATTTTGATCCAACGGTTGAAGAACTGGTAGCAATAACGGTACTGGCAGCAGAACAAGTCAGGGATTTTGGTTGTGATCCGAAAGTGGCCCTAGTTTCACATGCCAATTTTGGGTCAAATCAAACTGCGTCGGCCCAAAAGCTGCAGCGCAGTCTGGAGTTAATCAAACAAATTGAGCCTGGATTAGAAATAGAAGGGGAGATGCATGCTGATGCCGCTCTTGATCCAGAAATTCGTAAACGTATTTTCCCAAACTCCAAGCTGCATGGGATCGCCAACCTGTTGATTATGCCCAACATGGATGCGGCAAATATATCGTTTAACATGGCCAAAATTTTGGGTGATGGCCAACCGATAGGACCGATACTGTTGGGCTTAAGACGCCCGGCCCATATATTGACCCCCGCAACAACGGTGCGTGGAATTGTCAATATGACTGCTCTGGCTGTTGTGCAGGCGCAAAAATGCTGTATAACGAACAGTAACAGATAAACAAAGTGTAGAGCATGGTTAAGGCAAATCCTGATAAAAGTCAGCAAGAGGATAAGGGGACCCTGTATGGAGCCTCCGAAGCTCTGATACAGGACATTATTAGTGCCACAGAAAGCAAAGATCTGGTTGCTGTCAATACAATCACCGACTCTTTGCACGCAGCTGATGTTGCTGATCTTATCGGGAGTTTAGAACCGGAAATTCGCCAGCAATATGTCGAGCTTATCAAACCCAGAATTGATCCAGAGGTTTTGTCATATATCGAGGACTTAATTAAGGAAGAAGTTCTGGATCTCGTGGGTACTAGGGGGGTAGCAGCCGCGGTCAAGGGTTTGGAAAGCGATGACGCCTTACGTCTTATTGAGGATTTGGAGCCTGAACAGCAACGCGCAGTATTAAGAGCAATCCCGGCCCAAGAACGGGCTATTTTGGAAGAAGTGCTCACCTATCCTAAGGATAGTGCTGGGCGGCTTATGCAGCGCGAAGTGGCTTGTGTACCGACATTTTGGACAGTGGGCGAAGTAGTCAAGTTTATTCAGGAAGCAAGCGAGATTCCTGATACGTTTTACAGCATATTTGTGGTTGATCCCCGTCACCATCCCATAGGTGTAATTCCCCTTAACAAGTTATTGCGGCAACAGGAGTCATTATCTGTGTCGGAGATTATGGACCTTAATGTTCATACAGTACCTGTTGGCATGGACCAGGAAGAAGTTGCTTTGCTGTTTCGACACTATGGTTTGGTTTCGGCACCTGTCATCGATGATAGTGGACGCATCGCGGGTATGATTACTGTTGATGATGTTGTGAACGTTATCGACAAAGAAGCGGAAGAGGATATCTTGCACTTGGCCGGTGTTAGTGAATCGGATTTTCATGCACCTATGTTAAAAACTGCGTACTGGCGGGCTAGGTGGCTAATTGTATCGGCTATGAGCACTCTGATTGCTGCCGGGGTGATTTCCCAGTTTGGTGAATCGATCGAAAAGGAAGTATCACTGTCCTTTATCATGGTTATAGTGGCGGCAATGGGTGGCAATGCCGGCTTGCAGACCGTTACAGTGACTGTACGTGCTTTGGCTACCCGGGAATTAAGAACCCCCAACATGTGGAAAGCAGTACGCAAAGAGTTTTTGGTCGCTATGATGAGCGGATTATGGTTCGCGATGGTGATTGGTAGCATCGCTGGTTTGTGGCTTGGGAATGCAGGAATCGGGATGGTTCTGGCCGGAGCTTTGCTATGCAATATGATGTGGGCGGGGTTTGCCGGAATTTGTTTGCCAATAATTACTGAACGTATCGGAATGGACCCAGCTATAAGTGCAGGGCCACTGCTGTCCACGACCACTGATGTTATCGGATATGCAATCTTCCTGGGCTTTGCGACCTACTTCTTGTTATGATTCCCCAAAATTACTTGACTTTGTGGTGCTCCCCGTTTACTTGAGAAGGCAAGGATGGGTGGCCGAGCGGTTGAAGGCACCGGTCTTGAAAACCGGCAAGGGGTTAACGCCTCTTCGTGGGTTCGAATCCCACCCCATCCGCCAGTGTGCCTAGCGGCCACTATAGGCTAGACATAGCAGACAACTATGGC
>SDBS01001137.1_pt1 | contig 27164 bp, 25 predicted proteins | sample 2277091 | NCBI WGS metagenome assembly SDBS01 (sample SAMN10404972, study PRJNA504765) | marine sediment metagenome | isolation source: marine sediment core GS10_PC15, 163 cmbsf | place: Arctic Ocean: Southern Knipovich Ridge | collected 2010
ATAGCCTTCTTGACATTGTGGTGACTAACAGCTGGCACGCAGACGACGTTATCGCTGTGGAGAGATTCAGATGCAAAATCAGGGAGCTGCTTAGGAGCAACAACAACCTGACGGTGGATGTGTTTGGGGATCTGGCACGCATACTCATGGAGACCCCGCATATTTCCATCCACGGCACGCCCCGGCGCACCCAGGATGTCATTGATACCATCAGCAACAGGATGGCGGCCGCTGCCATGTCCGAGACCGATGAGGAGGTTGCCGGGAGGCAGTTCCAAGGGGCCCTGGGGTTCGCCTTAAGGGCCCTCCGATCCCTCCTGCTGGACCCCGAGAACCCACTGCACATCAGAATCATCGATTCTCTCCGGTTACCAGTGGACAATCGCGTTAGGATCCGTCGCAGGCTGAGGGACCTCAGGAGGAGGATGGCGAGGGACTGGGGTCCGGACAACGACACGGAGGAGGTCTACGGAACGCTCCGGGACGTCCTATTCGAGCAGCACGACCTGACCACCGCGGACTCCCTCGGGGACCTGTTGGAGCAAATAGATGCCATCCACAACAGGCGCATCCTCATGTCCAGCAACGGCACCACGAATGAGAGGCGCATCTGGTGGAACAGGAGGGTGAGGGAGGCGCGCAACGGGACGATTCTCGTCAATCCGTCCGACCAGTTGCCTCTCACTCCACCAAGGATTGATCCTGAACGCAACGCCGACGTCACGCGCCTGGACGGGGGAATCCCAAACGTCACGAGGGAGGGCATCGCAGCGCTGATGACCAGGATGCGACAGGGGCCGTTGCAGGATAATACCGCCTTCCTCAAGCTCACGACCCGCGTCAGTATTTACACGGAGCTTGTCGCTGGAGTTGCGAGGCAGCCTGTCATGGGGTGGGAGAGGACGATGCACGAAATGGAGGAGCATGCCAACCTGAACCACAACATGGTGGCGATCAGGATCCTGGACGAGCTCAGGCGGCACCCTCCCCGCCAAACAGTGCGGACAGGGCGGGGCGAGCAGGTCGACAACATGGCAGGGACGAGGCCCGCCACATCGGAGGACCTGCAGTACCAGGTTGCCAATGAGCTACAGTTGGATGAGTGGGAGGTCAATGACCACTTTATTGGTATGATTCTTCCCTCCATCCTCTTTCTCTCTCTCTCTCTCGTGATTTCACTCTCTCTCTCTCTCTCCAGGGATCGTCCCCGAGCATGGGGTCACCAGGCTGGTGTCAAGACACCGCGAGAGTAGGAATCCCGGTGCTGACCTCGATCCGGTGAACGAGGCCAGGGAGAGGGAGGACGTCGTCGGGGCACTGGAGGGGGGCATCGGTGAAAGGGTGTGGCGAAGGGTCGCGGTGATGGAGGAGGAGGCCGCCGCTGCCGCTGCCATCGCGGCCCGGCGCGAGTTTGTCGTCGAGGAGGAGGAGGCTGCGCTGCTGAGGAGGAGGGTCATGGAGATGCAGGAGGAGGCGGCGGAGATGCAGGGGGGGGAGGAGGCGGTGAGGCCACGCGACAGACAGGTGTTTGATGAACGCATCCAGACGGTGCTGGACCCTGCTCATCCAGCAGCCGGTGACCAACAGACCGGCCCTGCACAAATCATTCCTCTCCGGAGAGTGGGTTTAGCCACCATCAGGAACATGTTTGTGCGCCTTCGGGAGGGCGCGGACGTGGGCATACCCTGCACCATCATTGGGGAAATGCTCATTGCCATGGTGGAGCTGTGGACCCAGCACCATCCAGGACCCACCTTTTCTGACGGGATGTCTAACCGGACCGCGCTGATGAATTGGTTTATGTGCGTACTCCCAGTGGTAGATCGGCCCCCGTGGTTCGACTGGCTCCAGGAGACGCGAATTAGAGCGGCCAGGGCGCTGCGTTCAGTCTCCACAGGTAACATGCTGATTCAACTAACCGGCGTGCCGGAGCTCCCTCGATTGTTGCAAGGTCAGACACCATGGTTGATGGGGGAAACCATGATTCGCCTTCTCCACGATTTCGATCCGACGGTGACGCCTTTGTATTATACTTTGACCCAGGAAGGTCGGTTCACTCACAAGGTGGTGGTTCCCAGGGTGTGGCCAGCCGGGGCGCTGTTTCTGTTGGCCGGCCTGAGGATCGTCGGTGGGCCGGATTCCACCCCGGATGACCTACAGTGGTACGAAGCGACCCCGGAGGAGCTGGTCGCCCGGACCAATCTCTCCAGAAACCGCGTCACCGCCATGCCCGTGGCAGACAATATCAGGAACGGTGGCGCTGGATTACCCCGTCCTGCAGGGGGTTTCCATTTTGATCCTCCTCCGGACCAGGAGGAGGAGGAGGGCTCATCGACGGATAGCAGCAGCAGCACCATGGACATAGTGGTGGGGGAGGAGGAGGACCTGGCAAACTACCAGATTCCACCCGCAAGAGAGGATGGCCCTGAGGATTTGTTTGATAACAACAGCGACGGGGATTACGGGGACAGCGACGACATGGAGGAGGAAAGCTCTGGGTCCAGCTTCCATCTTAACAGTGATTAAGATTGAGTGAATGAAGCAAACTGTGTACACTGAATCGGCCTTTCCTTTGCATTTGAAACCGCGTCTCATCGCGATTGCAATAAGAGAGCACAACAAAACTGAAAGAGAGAGAGAGAGAAGGATAACAAGAAAAAAAAAAGATGTCGACTGCGCTTATCCCCTGCGATGGGTGCGGGGTAAAGGACGCAAGATTCCGCTGCGAAGAGTGCCAGGAGGCGTACTGGTGCAGCGACGGGTGCAGGCATGACCACTGGTTCGAAGGGGGCCACGGCTACGAGTGCGTGGGGTCGCTGCTGGTGCAGAGAAAGGACCATGACTTACACCCGGACCTGCTGGACGACAGCTTCGACGGGGACAATATCCATCTATTGGAGCAGGCGATCGAGGAGGCGCTGGAGGAGGCGGTGGGGGACGAGTTCGAGGACTCGTCGTTCATCGAGGACGGGGAGGATCTGGCCGACGAGCTGACCGAATTCGGGAGCGACGGGATACGGTGGAGGGTGCCGGATCAACTCAGAAGCAGTTGCGTGTCGTGGCTTCACGCGCACGAGGCCGGCCCTGATATCAAGGCCCAGCTAATGGCGCCAGACGGGGGAGGGTTCGAGGAGGCCCTGCACATCCTGCGGGACATGGCCGATGAGGTGACTGACGAGCTCGAGGCCAAGGTGGAGGGCAGCGACGGGGACCTGGTGCACATCTCGGAGCGTCCCGTGGAGTACTCCATGGCCATTTCGGAGCTGGAGGAGATTCAGTCCCTAATCAGGGAGGGCGAGGCGTCCAAGAACCCGAGCGACGAGATCCGCGAGGACGTGTGGGCCTATATTGAAAGGCGGGGAGGCAGGAGGCGGCGGAGAAAGAAAAAGCCCCGGAAGAAGAGGAGGCGGCGCAAGCGCAGGAAGCGCAAGAAGAAGCGCCGCGGCAGGAAGGGCAAGCGCAAGGGCAGGAAGAAGAAGCGCCGCGGAAGGCACGGCAAGCGCAAGGGCAGACGCAAGGCGAAGAGAGGAAGGCGCAAAAAGAAAAAGAAGAAAAGACCCAAGAAGAAAAAGGACCGCGGTGAGAAGCGCAAGCGCAAGAAGGCCAGGCGAAGGAAGAAGCGCAAGGAGAAGAAACGCAAGAAGCCAAAGAAGGACAAGAAGGCCAAGCGGAGGAGAAGAAAGGAGAAGCGACGAAGGAAGCGCGAGGAGAGGGAGCGACGGAGGGAGGAGGCCAGGGAGAGGGAACCCAGGGAGAGGGAGAGGGAACCCGCTCGCCGTGGCGAAGGCTTTGTCCCCACCCCCACCGTCATTGTCACTCCAGGTGTTGCTCCTCTACCTCCACAACAGCCCGTCTTTCCCGAGGGAGGTGAAGGGTTTCCACCTCCTCCACCGCCAGAGGAACCAAGGGAAGAGGAAGAGGAGGAGGAAGAAGAAGAACAACTAGAGGAGGGAGAGGGCGGGTTGCTCGAGGAGTACGGTGGTGCAAGGAGGCGCAACCGGTTCCCATATGGACTACCATGATTTCTATTGATCAAGGAGAGAGGCAGATATTGTAAAGCGCATGTTTAAATTTACACTTTAAACTTCATAAACAAATTCTTTGCAATCTGGTACACGGTAGTTGCGGTTTCATGATCCTTTGCTCCAGTGAGTACTATCTTCCCGACTGCAAACAACAAGATCTTTATGTTGTATCCAACATCCATAGTCATTCCAGAACCGCCAGGAACCGGTTTTAGAGGGTACGGGCAGTTGAGGCTCAGGTGGTAAAGATCAACTCTATAACCCAGAGATGCCTGATAAACTGTAGACACAATGCTGAGATCGGAAGCTTCCTCCACGGTGTCTGGTTGTTGTTGGTGACGTCTCCGTTTTGATTCCCTCTGCAAGACCAATTTAGCGGCGCGCGCGCGTTTCTGTTCCCTCGACAGGGTTTTCATGTGTTTTGCTTCCTCATTTCTATCATATATGAGAAAGATCCTTTCGGACAACAGAACGGGGGCTTTGAATTGTCGCTTGAGAAAGCATCCAACTTTTGTGATAAATGCCACATGATCCCTTTTCACGGTTCCAGAACGGACTGGTATTTGGCACAACGCAAGCAATTTGATAACGTACGACCGCCAGAATGCAGTTAGTTCCCACATCCCTCCCTTCTTGATCTTGGTCGTAAAGGTTAACTCACTGGCAGAAAAAGGACCAATGGAGTATGCCACAGAACGGTGGAAACTTTCCTCATCGTCGTCGCCAACAAATCCCAGCCTCTTACGAGGTTTATATGCCTCCAGCTTATCGGCTAACCCACGTCTTTGGCATGCAAGTGGAAATCCCTTGAAAATGAGATAATGCATCTCATACTGTAGGTCTCCTGGGCTACTGCTCAATGCTCCGGTGAGAAGAGAGGCTGCGGCAGCCACACGTCTGACTATGATCCTGTTGTTCCATGTTGGCCCGTCAAATTGTTTTGGATGCATCCCCCATTCAAGCATACCTCTCTCCTTCCACACATCCATTCCATACCGTGTCATAATAACAACGCGCCATTGCTTGCAGACCCTCGTGCACGTGAGCAACACATAGTACAGAGGCACGTAGCCAAAAAGGTAAGATAAAACGTCATTAGTCAACGCTACCATTTTTTTAAAAATACCCCCCACTGTTGCACAACCACCCCACCCTTTATATGCATTCCGGAGAGTGAATGGAAATGGAAATGGAAATGAAAATGAAAATGAAAATGGACCTGGATGAGATGAAGGTAACAAAGGAAAGGAGGCGGATCACAGCCACTTTACCGACTGACAAATGGACCCCCGCACACGAAAAAAACTGAAACTTGTCACAACCCTGGAAACGATTCTAGCGGAACTTCATGCGTACGCAACCGTCCTAGAGGAATACAGAACCCATTCCGACAAGCTGGATTGTGACCATTGCTACAGGGTATTCAATCGAGATGACATTTTCACCTGCCCATGGGCGGGTTGCTGTGGAAACTCGAAATTCTGTGCCAACTGCGGATTCCGGTGCCTCCGTGAAACACGAGATGGAGAGCCATGTCCCAACTCGATGTGCGCATGGTGCTTGAAACATGGATCGTCCTTGCATCTGTTAAACTGGGAAGACGGCAAATGGACCTGTGGAGGAAGAGATGGATCCACAGGACATTTTATCCATACCTACAATGAACAAGGGGAAAAGAATCCCTCCAATATGTTTCCTGTATTGAAAGATCAGGTCCAAGATTTCAAAGCTGCCTGGATGAGATGAAGAAGGCAACAAAGCAAAGTTTAAAAAAAAAAGGATTTTTTTTGTGTCAAAAAGTGAAATCTGTGCCTCCTTTGCAATCCATGCAACCACGCCGCGTGCCATGAAATCTGCTTGGATGGGTCCCAATGAGCAACAGCAGGTCTCCCTGGGTGATCCTGGCGCTGGGGTCAGAAACCCGCGGTGATAGGGAAAGGATCATCAGGGTGACCATCGATGTCCATCATCATTTGGCCAGTTGGGGGTGACAAGGTGCAAAGTTGGGTCGCGAGTAGGACCGGCACTTGTCACTTTTTTTTTTGTGACCTGGTCACACCGCAAGTCACCGGAATCTTGGAAGAACCGTTACCTGTTTTCGTCCCCGAGAGAGAGAGAGAGAGAGAAAGCTGCGATGGATAGCGCGGGGTTGACGATGACAAGCAGAAAGGTCCGCGGACTCGCCTATATCACTGCGAATCTGCTGCGGCACCAAGCCACGGTCAACTCAAATGGTTCAGGACCGATCATGCTGACGCCCACCAGCATCGCCAGTGACATGGGGATAAGGAAGAGGAGACTGTACGACATCTTTAACGTGTGCGAGGGCGCCGGGGTGCTGGCCAGGACCAATGTCTTCCTGGATGATATCGGCACCACGGTGAACTGCTACAGGTGGAACACTGCGCCCTTGCTCGCGCTTGCGTCTGAGGATTCCGTGTGGAGGAAGCACGGCGAGAGGATATTTATAAGGTGCGCACAGCACAGCGCCTCCCGGACCGCGGCGTCCGTGTTTCGTCCAAAGGGCAGCGAGTCTACCATCAACGAGGCCTCGCTAATGAAGTCGGTAGTCTACCTCGACCCGTCCACGTACGGACCAGGCATGGCGACGGGGAAGCGGACCACCGTCAGGATGCTCACTTACATGTTCATCTCCAATATGGTTGCCGCAAGGGGCTCTGGCAGGAGAGTGTCGACCCACATGACCGGAATGAGGAAGCGCACCTCACACAATAATAGGAGAGTATACGACGTGGTCAACGTTCTCTGGGCGATCCGCGTCCTGACCCGGCCCCTCTCAATGACCAAGACCAAGTGCGTCTACAGGTGGGCTGGACCCCCTACCAACGCAGTTGCCACGGACGGTAGGGAGACGCCGCTTCCTTCCATCCAAGAGGATGACAGCAGCAACGACGATTATCCATTTGGGAGGGACCTGGAGGACCTCTTTGGGATTTCCGGCCTTCTGGACACTCAGCCGCTTCTCTGCCCCGCGGTGTTGACCAGGCCAGAGACCAAAAAGAGGGCAAGGAAGGATCTAGAATATGGCAAAGGGATGAGGACGAAGAATAAGAAGAAGACGAAAAATAGGAGGCGGGGGCGACGTATTTTGAAGCGCTCTGCCAAGGCCTTTGACCTCATGAACAGCGACGATGACCAGGACGGATTCGAGCGTGAGAGGAGGAGCCTGTGCCTGGTGGTGGGAGAGAGAGAGAGAGAGACCAGGACATGCATGTGAGCGACAAAACGAAAAAAAGTAAAAAGGACAAAAAGCTATGAGATACAAAGATTTATTCAATCGCCGGCTCCTTGTCTCTCTCTCTCTCTCTCTATCTACATTGGCAGCTCCACGGTTAGCGTGACGGTAGAGGTGATCGCTATGATCCCCGGGTCCAGCTTCATGACGGCCGGTGCCGCGCTTCTGGCGCTCTCCTGGTGGATGGAGCGTGCCGACATGAAGCGTGGCCTATACCTCGATACGCCCGACTCCTTGATCTCCAGGACATTGAACTTTCTGTTGGTAACTCCCATGCCAACCATCATGACTCGCGCCTTTGCGACCGCCCTACCGGAGGCCTTACCTAGTGCGATGTCCTGGACTACCTCCGGCTTCCTCAGGGAGAACCGAACGCCACCCACCTCGATCCCGGTGGAGGGTTCCTTGAGGATGTCGGAAAGGTAGTGGGCCACCTGTGCGAGCTTCTCCGTGACGAAGGTTACGTCAAAGGTGGCTTGATACCCTGCGTGCGTGGGAGGGAGGTTCCTGTGGTAGATCATGATTGGAGAGACGGAGAAGCGTGACCGCTCGATGATCAGGCCATCGTGCGCATCCACTGTCCTCTTGAGGAGACTGGCGTGGATTTTGCTGGCCTTCCTCGACGCAGCTGCTGGTGTAATATCGTCCTTTGCCGTCACGCTGACAGAGATGCTGGCGGTGTCCGGCTCCACCCGCTCGGTGTGGCTGCCCTCGACCGTGACGAGGGGACCCCGGTACACATGGCTGTCGCGGTGCCCATGTCCCATGCCGTTCGAGATGCCGTGGTAGTATCCGATGGATGGGTCCCCGATCGGTGGGTTATCCTCGATCGAGGATGCGCTGTCGCCCACGGTGTTTCCAACTATATCCTCCATGTTGGGCATGGGTGGATATTCACCATCATCGCCATCACTGTCCATGATTCCCCTCTCTTTGATATGTGCGTAGAGATGGGGGCGGGCCCAGGGGTCAAGTACTTCCCAAGATCTGTATTGGGCGGAGTCCACCTGCCATGTCAGGTGCAAAGAGGAGGTGCCTGGGGACACGCGGGAGATCCGTGGTCAGAGATGACTCGGTGGTGGTGGTGGTGGGCATGCCCAGGAGCCTGCTGGCGGCGCTGAGAGGAACAGAGCCTCCCAGGTCCACGCAACTCACCCTGGACAAGAGGAGGCTCCCTCTCCTTCTGCCGTGCATCTGGAGGGAATGCGGGATTTCCAAGAGGGTGCTTCCGGTGGTGCAATGGGCGCGAAGCGCGTACGGGGAGGAGCTCCCCTGGAGGGAGTACGTGGAGAGGCTGTGCAGGGTGGACCTGGATGTGCTGGGAAGCGGACCTTGGTTCAGGCAGGAGGACGCCGCTGGCTACTACCTGGACGAGGCATCCGGGGAGGAGATGAGCGCGACTGCGGGGCAGCTGAGGGATCCTGAGCTCGCCTACCACCGGTTGATGGGACGCTCCGGCCACGTGGACGCGAGGAACTCGTCGTCGTCGTCGTTCACGCTGGCCCAGTGGTATATGCTCCTGTTCTTCCGGGCATGGTACTGCTTCCCGCGAACGCTTCGCCTTCCAGGGGTGGCAGCCGTCAAGCTGCATCCCAGGGTGCTGGTCAGGGGGGAGTACCTGAGCCTTCCGTACATCTGGGTGGACCTGACGCCGCCTCCCCCGTCGAAAAACAAGAAGAGGATGGAGGCTGCGCCGTCCCTGCGCATACTGAGCAGCACCATCTGCAACGAGGGGTACAGGGTGATGCGCACGGTGATCCATGAACAGGACGGAGGAGGAGGAGGAGGGAAGAAGGAGTCCACCTCCTCGCACAGCATCGCCACTGCCAGGCTTCCCGTGCACGAGGGATGCGCCAGACAGGTGAGGTTCTGCAGAGAGATCACGGAGAGGGAGCTCAACTTTGGGCACGGGGATGTCAAGATCAGGGGAGAGGCCGCCCTTCTGGCCTATATGATGGAGAAGAGAACGCACAGAAAGAACGAGGACTGCGTGAGGATTCACCCCAATGAGTCTGGGGGAGGCAGGGTCATACGCACCGAGTTCCAGGTGGATCTGAGGATCTCCTGGAATCCCGTCACCCGGTATTTGGGCGTCAGTGGTGATCACGCCAGACCCGATCTCATGTACTATACGCTGGTGAGCGTCAGCGGGAAGCTTAGATCCTGCCACCTGATGCACGTGGACTCCTTGAGGGGACCGGGAGAGGACACATGTCTCGACCTGTGCTACAGGCATCCCATCTCGGAGTGCAGCGGAATCAGGGTGACGGAGATTCCGGAGCTCCTCCAGTGTACAGCAGTGTGTCCACCATGCCGACCTGCGAGGCAAAAACCCCCTGGTCCAGGAGAGTTCCCATGCCGGTGGGGAGGACATAACGGAGGAAGGACATTACTTTAGTAAAAACGAAACGAGTCTGTTCATTGAAACCTCCTCACCCCACTCACTCACTCACTCCCAAAAAAAAAAGTGTGGAAAGAAAGAACGACAAACATGACAAACCGCCCCCAAGGTGGACGCAAGCAATCATAGATAGATAAATCAAAAAAAAAAAGGAGGATGGGAAACGTCCAGGCACCCGGCGATGCGCCGGGTCCGGAGGATGTCAGGCTCCAGCATGCAGAGATACGGCGCAACGCAGCCTTGGCGGTGTGGAAGGATGATGAACAACAACACATCAAGTACATCCACTCCATGGAAATGTTCAGATTGGACGAGACCCCGATGTTGTGGCTCGACCTCGAGCCTGATCAGGAAAACCCCAGGCACCTCCGCGTCAGGGTAATGCACAGCGACATTGGCGCAAGCTACGTGAGGTTCTTTGTTCAGACGCTGCAGAAGGCGACGCAGCAGGAGCTTGACGAGAGGGGTCTCCAGGGGACCCACACCTTCTCGAGGACGTTTGCGAGGCAGCAGGCACCGAGGTCCGGCACGATCCCTCCCGATGGCAGGGAGCAGGGAATATACCGCCAGAACCTCCGGGCGGGAGTCCTTCCCATGATCTACAGGCTCCGCAGGACGGCCATGGGGGAGGATGACCCCAATCCGATGGACGATCAGACCGCCGACAACAACGCCTGGCTGGAGCTCGGAATCAACCAAGACGACAGAGACATGGTCATGGTTGGACGCAACGACATTGCCCGTCCCCCTCGTCCCCCCACCGTGGCCAGGGATGGGGACAACTTCTTTGTGTCCTACCGACTGGTCGTCACCGTCAATAGGCTGAGGGTGCGGGCAAATATATCTTATGTTGCCGCGGTCCCCGAGGACGTGGCAGTGGTCCCGCGCCCAGGGGAGGTGCACCACCTTCCGGGTTTTCCGGCGCCCCCCAGGTACATCCGCGACGACCTGCCTACCGGGGAATCGGACGACAACCAGCCTCCCGAGAGGCCGCCGGAGGAGGCAGCGGGAGGGGAGCCGAGGGACCCAGACGACGAGCCCGATCCATTCAGGACGCCAGCCGGCCGGAAGAGGGCTCGACGGGGAGGGTTCACTCCTGGATCGATTCCGCGGGACTGACCCACACACACAGGGCTCTTCGAGGTGCGAGAAAGACGTAAGAATTTAAAAAAAAAAGATTTAGTGCAGCAAAGGAGTGCAATCCTTTTTTTTGTTTTTTTGTTCATCCACTAATGAAGCGAAGGCGTAGGGTTGTGGTGAAGCGGAAGGGGAGTGTACGAGGAGGATGCAAGAAGAAGAAAGAGATCTGTGACAGTGACAGGGTGTGGGGCGTTCCCTCCGACACGTTCTCCGGAATCATGCTCTCCTACACGGGGAGGGATGTTCCGAAGGAGTGCCTGAAGCGCAGTCCAGGTCTGCCTTGGACCAGCCGAAGGACGGTGGCCTGGAGGGGGATCCTCTCTGCGCTCCGGGGCGCGAGGCCCGCTCCGTGCGAGTGGCTGAGCAAGGAGGAGTACGTTCTCCCGCGGGTGGTCAACATCGTGTACACGATGACCTTCAAAAGGGAGGGGGACGAGGACAGCGAGCTGGACATGGTTCGAATCGCTCAGGCGCTTCCAAACACAAAGTACAGGCCGAGGAGGTTCGCGGCCATCACCATCCGGCTCCACCCGACGACGGCTCTACTCTTCACCCGCCTGAACATGGTCCTCGTCAAGACCACCTGCGAGAACATGGCCCGGCACTTCTGCCAGCTCTACAGGCAGCTCCTGGAGAAGGTCCCCATCATGGTGAGGAACAGGGAGACGGGGGAGGTGGGGGTCGGAACGTTCGAGGGGCGCCTGGGCTTCTCCAAGGGAAAGGTGGAGAACATGGTGGGCAACGCGGTGCTCCCACAGGATGGCGTGCACCTGGGCAAACTCCTGTACAGCGACGAGGAGGCCAACACGTGGGTTCCCGACTCCTTTCCAAACCTCATCTACAAGAACAAGCTGCCGGACGGCACTCCCTTTTGCGCCAACATCTCCAACACCGGAAAGGTGGTGCTGATGGGCCTCAAGGACCAGGACCACCTGTACGAGGCCTACAAGCACGTGTGCGACGTGGTCCACAACTACGAGGACCCCACATTTCCCATGGACCCCAGGAAGAGACTCGCCCATCGCACCAAGCAGCTCCTGGCCACCAACGAGGCGTTCCGCGTTGCCACAGACAAGGAGGACGCGGACGACCTCCTCAACATGGGGGATGAGTACGACGAGGATGCGGACGGCGAGAGGGACCCCCTCATGGGCATGCTGGTCGACGTCCTCTCCAACTTTACCACAAACGACGACACCATGAAGGACGTGGACCCAGCGTTCGTGGCGGCTGCAATGGACACCGGTGAAGACGACAATGACGACGATAACTCCTCCTCCTCCTCCTCATCCAGCGACGAGGACAGCGGAGATGTCGGCGCAGACATCAACATTGGATTCACCCCTCCTCCTGTCGTCCGCGTTGAGCACACCCTGCTCATGCAAACCGCGGACGCCGGACTGATTGAAAACGTCGAGTATGTCCTATCTCAAGGCCCGGACGCGTGGGAAAGGGATAAGAATGGAAGGACAGCCCTCGAGAGGATAGAGGAGAGCATGGACCCTGCCCACAAGAGCATCGCCCACCTCCTCAGGGCCTATATGGACGCCCACCCACAAAGCGAGTAGACCGCAGCACTACTACTGGGGCGATGGCTATCAACCTTGACCTTCGATCTGCAGATGAGATGGGACCAATCAAACCGGGCTACATCAAGCACGTCCTCCCATGGAAGAGAGAAAACCCGTGGACACACGATTCCGTCGTGCGCATATCGACATGGGAGAATTGGAAGAGGGACATACCGGTCTTTTGGAGATCGGAGCGTGATCGCAACGGTTACTGGATCCTCACCGTCTACGCAGTCCACCTGGAAGCGGCGCTATGATTGGAAACAGGAAAAAAAATGAATGATGAAATGAAGCAACCATCCACATTTCTCTGTCAAGAATTCCCTCTCTTCCCGAGTCACACATTAGGAATGAGTGGCAGACGAGTGACCAGGATGTTGGCACCATCTTCATCGCCCATGGGGACGGGGAAGAGAGAGGAGGCTCACTTCGACAGGACCAGGAGTGCCTTTGTGCAAGTATACAATATGGGGACGGCCTATGACGCGTGGAGGAACACCGCCCTACGAATGAAGCCGAGCGAATCGCTGGTGCTCATGCCGGGAGCAGGTGGGGAGGGAGGAACTGCCCTGGGAAACCTCCTCGAGAAGACCACGCTCGCTCCCATCTGGCTGATCGTCTTTGTCTGGCAGACGATTGTGTTCTACTGTATGTACCAATCCCTAGTCACGTACGGCGGCACGCTGGTGCAGACCGGGTGCGTGTTTTTGGTGGCCCTGTTGTTCGGGTGGCCCCTCACCGAGTACCTGCTACACCGCTTCGTCTTCCATTTTCCTGTCTGGTGGTTCAATGGAAATGGTGTGGTCAACCTTCTCCAGTTCATGGCCCACGGGATCCACCACAAGCACCCCAGGGACCATATGAGGCTCTTCACGCCGCTGGTTATGAGCGTGCCCGTGGCCATCTCGATTCTGCCGGTGTTCATGTGGCTCATGCACCCGCCGGATGCCTCCGCCTGGATGGCCGGGTTCATCGAGGGATATCTGGTCTACGATACCGTGCACTGGGCATTGCACACCCTCAGCGTCGGGAACATTCCCGCGTGGACGGCTCCCCTGCCCTCCTGGTTCTCTAGGCTCAGGAAGCTGCACCACGACCACCACCACGCGGAGGAGGGACACGGCCGCTCGTTCGGCGTCTCCACGTCACTCTGGGACCCCGTATTCCGTACCCAGATGCCAGAGACGTCCGCCGTCACCGCAAAATGAACATTTGATATTCGTTATCTTTGTAAAAATCTCCGACCCTCCTTTTCCCACATCATCACTTGTCTGAGGTGTATTTAATCGGCTGCGGTGGAAGTGAAAAAAAAGGAAATGGCCCAGGCGATAGAGACGCGGATTGCTGCAATTGATACAAAGCTTGATCTTCCAGAAGCGACCCGGGAGAGGATGAGCAAGATCAGGAGGACCGTACAGCGCTGTGCGACGGATCTGTACGGGATTGTCCAGGAGGGCGGGAATGGATCCTACGATGTGGGGAGATTCATCCACACCATCGACCTCCTCTGGACCGTAAAGGATACCACGTGCGCAGCACTCATCCTGCCCCAAGTAGGGAAGAGGCTCCGCGAGGAAAAGATGCTCCGCGAGGAAGAGTTGTTGGGTATTACAGCGTCGAAGAGAATGGACGGCGTGGTAGCGCTGATGAGAAGAGACGAATAAACGGACGGTAGTTTTTTTTGTTTCTCTCTCTAGGTTATATGTATCGATATGTGGGGTCATTCGCCCAGTGTGGTATGTAGAACGAGATTTTTCAAATGTGGTTGTGGTTTCACCGTGTCGTCGCTGTTTACCTCCTCATTGGGTGGATACCCGGAGGAATCTTTACCTTGGTGCACATCCTTGTCTGTTGTGCTATTCTACTGCAGTGGATCGTGTTCAGGGCCTGCATCGTGTCCGATTTGGATGGGAAGGGAGAGGAATTCACACGCCCCATATGGAGCTTGTTTGGATGCACATTCGAGGAAGGGGATTCTCTCATGAAGGCCAACAAGACCATGTTTGCAGCCTGTCTGTTGGCTGCACTGCTGAGGATAGGAGTGGACATTTACCTTGATCTGCAGCGGTAACGGAAGTGATCTTTATAAATGTTTAGAAAAATACCTTGAGCACGGCCTCTATCTCTTTCCTGCACATGGGACATTTCCCTCCTGCTGCCACGAGCTTGTCAGCACACTCCTTGCAGCTGAGAACGTGGACGTTCATCTCGTGGAGGAATCCGGCATTCTTAATGCTCGAGAAACAGATGGCGCACGGGTCGTCTATGTCATTCCCATCGTCGTCCTCCCGCGCTGGCCTGGACTGTCCGCACTGTCTACAGAACGCATTCTTGGCGAACTGGTGATCTTTACACTTATCACATAGCCAATCCCCCTTGCGAAACGTGATCAGCGCCTTGCTCACGGATTCCAGTACTCCTCCTCCTCCTCCACCGTGAACTTGCTCTATTCGTGCACGCTTTCCGTTCCTGGGTACTTTTGCTGCTGCCGCTGCAACAGCTGCCGGTTTCTCCTTTCCACATCGTCTGCACGAGTGACGGGAAGCGAACTGCATTTGTCCGCAGCACCTCCAGTCCCCTTCCCATGGACATGTGGACGGTTCACAACTACGCCAAGTGCACCGTCTCCGGGGCATAGCGCTCTTGGGTCTCCACTGAGTACAACCCGATTTTTTGCACTCTCTCCGACTGATGGGATTTCTGACCCCGCACGATGTGCATCTCCACTGATTCTGTTGCTGATTGACATCGCTGTTGTCCTCCATGACGAAGGATTGACTACTGCAGCCTGTTCTTTGCGGTGCTGCGTATGGGAGTGGACGAGTTGTTTTTTTTTTGTTTTTTACTTGATCTTTTCTTCCCCTTTCACAAGCCTGTCTGCGAGGGTTTCTACGTCCTTTTGGGACAGGTCATCGCGCAATTCCAGCAACACGTGCTTCCATCTCTTTAGCGTGGCTTCCTTTCCAATGTCGTTCGCGATGGGATGCCCGACAAGCACTGTGCTTCCCAGGGATTGTGCTACCTTCGCTTCGAATTCAGAACTCCGAATATTGAGTACCACCGAGTTCGGAACAGAGCGAAGCTTCCATGTCGTCATGGCAATGTGTCCGGGGAACGAATGGATCTCTATGATGCATGCCTTCGGGGACCCATCCATTACCCTTCTCAACTGTTCCCTCACGCTGGCGTGGGAGCACGTGGCGCGATTCGGATCACATACACTGCGGGTCACCTCTGACAACAGCACAACAATCTGCACAGAAATGGAAAGCGCGCATGCGACTCTGTCCCGAAACCACACGGTCATCACTCCGCTCCGAGCATCGCAAGCCGGGTCCGGTTGTATGCATCTGTGGGGAGTCACGAATACCAGCGTGCCGCACCTGGATATGAAGCTACCGACACCGCTGTTATCCTCCATGACGAATGATTGACTATTCAGGAGCTACCTTTGAGGAGGACACCCAGCAGTCAATCAAGAACTCTCTGGGGGGACAAGTGAAAGAAGTATTTACAAAAAATGAATGAAATCTGCATCTGATAGCAACAAAAACAAAAAAAAGGGGGGGGGGAAGCCAAATTGGTCGTTGTGGTTTTTTTTTACAGATCCCTCTTCCTCAGGTTTGCCAGCAGTCCCTCAAACTCGTACGCCCGCATCGACCCGTACCCTATCCGGCTGTAGTGTGGAATGCAGCACCACCAGATCATAATCACGATGAGGACGAACAGCGCGGCCCCTGCCACTCCAATGACGACCCAGAATCCAGGGTTGATCGGCTCCGGGGGTACGGTGGTGGCCGCTGCCGTCGTCGGCACAGTCGTCACGGCCGCCGCTAGTCCAGCCATGGCAAGCAGTAGAATAATCAGCATCCGCATACTTTTTTGTTTCTCCTTCCTTTTTTTCTTTTTCTCCTTCTCCTGCCTCTCTTCACTCACATCAAACGCACACTTTTTTTTTTGTGAACTGGGAGATAACTAGTATCACGGAAACACACGATCGGTTTAATAACTTGACGGCACTCTTCTGCCTGCCTCTCTTTTCTCTCGAAGCTCACAGCTTCCCTCTCCTGCAGTACCAGTTGTAAGAGTCCAGGATGGCGTCATCCAAGGACCCGGGGTCGTACCCTAGCACATCCTTGGCCTTATCGGAGCAGTAGTGCGCGTGGCATGACATATAGATTGCCATGCCTGGGTTGATATCCGGTTTCTCCCCGGACCAGACCATGCTCCAGATCTCGCACCCCACCCCGTACACCCACAGCAGGAGCCACGGTGCCCTGAACGAGGGAGCGTGGATGGTTCCTGGTGGCTCCAGGCAGCTGGCCATTCGCTCAAAGACGCTGTGGTAGCTTACGTTCTCTCCCGCGCAGATAAACACGCCGCCGACGATGCCCTCCTTCTGCGACGAGGCCGCCTCCAGGTGAGCCCGGGCCACCCCGTCGACGTGGCACCAGCTGCTTCCCCCGCACGGGACCATGGGCATGGAGCCCGCCTTGAGGTCCTTGAAGACCCGGCCGTATTGGTTGGTGACGTCCCATGGGCCAATCATGGACCCGGGCCGAATCACCACCACCTCTAAGTTCCCCACCTCTCCGTGGCCCATATAACCTCTGGCCTTAGCTGTGATGCAGTGTTCTACGTGGGGATGGTTGTAGGACAGCGCAATTTCCTCCCCCTCCCTCTTGGTGTCGGCGTAGTTGTATCCGTACCCCTTGTAGCTGTACTGGTCCCAGGCATGCCGTTCGTCCAGCTCCAGCGGCTCCCCAATCTCGTCGAGGCCAACTCCGCACCCCATGATGTCCACCGTGCTGGTGTGCACCAGCCTGGTCACCGTGGGGCTATCCGTGGCAGTCTGGCACACCACATGCGTTCCATTCACGTTGGTCATCCTCTGCCGCTCGTTCTGCTGCCACCAGAAGCTGGTATCCCCACAGGCGTGGAACACCCAGGTGCAGCCGTCCATTGCCGCCCTCACCACATTCCTTTTCGCAACGTCCCCGACGTACAGGCGCACCCGCTCGTCGTCAAACACCGCGTTGGAGCTCGACTGCATCACCGCCTCCCCGTGCCGTCCGGGGATGGGGAGGCGTCCGGGGATGGGCTCCAGGCGCTCAAAATCTTTCAACACTCCAGCGAACCCTATGTTTGGCTGGTCCTTTGGTGTCAGCCTCGTTAACCCGTTCTCAGTGGGACCCTCGATGTACCGCGACAGCGCGTACTCGGTGGGTGCCGCGTTCCGCGCCAGCACGTTGATCGTGCCGATCCTCTCGTCCTCCAGCAGCAGCCTGACCAGGCTGTGGCCAAAGAACCCTGTGCCGCCCGTGACCAGGACGCTGATCATAGTGGGATCGTCCACCGCCTCCATGCTTATCTATCACCCTCAACCCCGTGTCTGGGATCCGAGTGCAAAGAGATTGAAAGGCGGTGACAATGTTTCGCATCGACAAGAAGGTAGAACAAATGAAATAAAGCCAATAATATTGGATTTACCCTGCAGAACGTGTGGTGAGTGAACGCAATGTCCAATTGCGATGCTGTAGTGATCGTGGTGGATCCAAGCGGCGGGAGTAGACATGGTCTGGAGTGCTTCGAGGTCAACGTGTCGCGCACGACCGGAGTGGCCACGAGAGAGGGCGACGCAAAGTATGACCCCAAAAACGACCTGGAAGAGGTCACGATGACGTGCAATTATATTCGCGAATTCAAGGAAAAAGTGACAGAGACAGAGCTTCTTGGTGTGCTCGTCGTCAGTAACATGGGACTTGACGCGCAATACTGTAGGCTTGGCATAGAGAAGGCCTTTCCGGGTCTCTGCGTGGTGCTCGGGATGCACAAGGCTAAGCACGGCAGGGCGGGCACGGACTGGGTGCTCCGTCTGGTGGAAGATTACATCTCACTGGACCCATATCTGATGCTGGTCACGAAAAGGTAGAAGAAATGAAATAGTTTGGAATGAACGCAATGTCGAATACCGACGCCGTAATGATTGTTGTCGATCCAATCTTCACTCCAGGCCACGGCCTGGAGTGTTTTAAGGTCAGCGTGTCGCGCACGTCCGGGAAGGCCACAGGACATGGCAGTGTAAAGTATAGATCAAAGAGCAACGTCGAGGAGCACAGGATGATGTGTGACTACATTCGTGGGTTCAGGGTGCCAGAGATAGAGCTTCTCGGCGTGCTCGTCGTCAGCGGCTTCGGACTCTCTGAATCACACTGCCACCACGGCATCCTCAAGGTCTTTCCGGATCTTGTTGTGGTGCGAGGGATGAAGAAGGCCAAGCATGGAGAGGATGGCAGTGATTGGGTGCTCCGTCTGGTGGAAGATCACATCTCGATGGACCTGAGGCTGGTGGTCGTGGACCATCGTCTGAATCCGGTGACGGTGGGATCAAAAATGAAGGAGGAGGAGGAGGAGGAGAAATCAAAAATAAAGGAGATGCATTGATATGCCCAGTTTCTTTCTCTGACCCACAGATCATACTCGAATACAATGTCCACCGTCGAGACGGAAGCCCATGACTGCGAGAGCGTGACGGAGTGCAGCATCTGTATTTCTGAAATTGTGAGCGAGGACAAGTCCAGCATCACGTTGGGATGCGGCCACGGTTTCCACGGCCCTTGCATCATCAAGGCCCTCACGACCTCTTCCTGCGGCGGAACATGCCCCATGTGCAGGCAGAAGATCATGGAGAATCCAAAAGAAACGGCTCTCGTCGTCAACGACGACAACCCGCCTCCCGACTCGCTAGCCCGTATACACAGGGACCCTGATGGATACCTCTTCCTCCCTGGAGGCCCGCAGACCCTCGGGGAGATGCGGGAGTTCCACAGAAGAAACACGCAACCCGTGGTCCGCCACGCTGGACCACAGAGCTGCCCGGTGCACGGCACGCCGTGTTCCAGCACGGGTATTCGCTGCGAAGGGTGCTATCTGGAACTACCACCAATGCAATGGACCTTTGCTTCAGACAACGCTGGGCGATACCCTCACCAACCGTACAGGCGGAGGTGTCCACGGCATCCGCAGCTACTCTTCTACACCCACTCCAAAACGGCCAAGTTGATGTGTCATGAGTGTCGCGAGGAGCTCAGGGACCTAAGGAGGACGGCGATGAGGAAGGGTTTCCAGAACGGGTGGGTGTTGCTCATAATTGCTATCGTCATGGCCATGGCCGCGCTAATCACAATGCCCAACGTCGCGTAAAGTAAAAGAATTCCAATCCTATTTGGTGTTTGTGTGTCGTCGTCCTTTTTTTTTTGTCAGAGTCCCATCTCGTCCCCTAGGAGCGCCATTCGGGTGAGCGTTGTGGTGTCCATACGCCCAATCTCGCTGGGAACAGCCTCGTCCCTCGTGTTGATGGCCCTGATGAGTCCCAGCATGCACAACAAGTCCTCCGGGTGGTTCATGCACACCCCTCTGAGCGTCACCACGGGGTAGGGGTGGTCCTCGGTGACGCTACTGAGCATGTTCTCCTGCTCCTTCATCATTGTCGCGGCGGTGTCGAGGATCCTGCAGAGGAACGAGCTGCGGTTGAGAACCCTTAACCAAGGCCAGCATAGCAGGACGGACCCGCCCCGCGTGTCGCCCGGTACCCCTGTATCGACGCGGAACTCGAGCGGAAAGTCCAGCGTCGCCTCGTACTGCCTCGAAGGTTCACCCGGAACGGGGATGGAGTCCACCCAGACGGGGTGCTCCACGGTGCCGTCCGCAATCATAACATCCCACTTCATGCACCCCCTGGCGTACATGCTCCTGATCTCCTCCAAATTGCACCCGCGCTTGCGCTTCATCTCCGCGCGAGCCGGCTCACACAGTAAGAGAGAGACGTGTGTGTATATGTTAGACACGGTCGATTGTACCACGGGTACATATATCTGAGCATCGTCACCCCCAATGCATTGCAAATTGGGGACAACAAAGAAAGAGCGTGAGAGAAGTGAATCCTCATACACACACATCAACCAGGATTCTCGCCACACGGCCTTTGGTCTGTATGTGTGCGCATTTTGTGGAATGATTACGACGATAGATATTTATTAGATGGGATGCCGGAGCTTGTTCGCCCTGCTTTTTGTGCTACTTGGTGTGGCTGTGACGGGAGCGGGGGCGTCTTGCCGCAAGCACATTAGCGTGGTTGTGGATGTCTCGGCGTCCGTCAGCACCGGTTCGCCAACGGATGACTTGATTGGGCCCAACCCGGAGGAGATGAAGGAGTCGCTCAAGGAAGCCATGCAGAACTACCTGTTTAAAGACCACTCCGCGTGCGTTGCCTTATACAGGTTTGCCTCGTCTGCGGAGCTGGTGCTGGATTTCATGAGCACGGCTACAATGGCCAATCGGCAGGCCATGCTGACCGCCGTGGATAACCTGCAGTTCGAGACGGCCGCTCCAAACTACTACACCAATTGGGAGGCCGGCCTGCAGATCGTGCTGGACAGGGAGGCCATCCAGCACTCGCGGTACCTGTACCTGGTCACGGACGGTGCTCCCACGGCGAGGCTGACAGACTGCGAGCCCGGGTCCTACCCGTGCGACGACTCCCAGAGGAACATCGACGCCGCCGCCGCCGTCTCCGACGCCTTACAGCACGGAGGGGTGACGGTGACGGCAGTGGGTGTGGGGCAGGGCGTGACGGACGCCCAGCTCAGGGCGGTGTCTGGCCCTTGCAACGCCCTGGGGTGCACCAAGGGGTGGAACTACTTTCACGTCGACACCTTTCGAAGCCTCAGGGAGCCCCTCTCGCGCAGCTTCGAGGACAGGATCGTCAGGGAGCTTACCGAGGAAGGCACAAGGAAGGAGCCGACCGCTGGGGAGAGCGACAGGAGCCATAGCGTGCTGGGGGAGACTACTACTGCTGTTCCCACTACCACTTCTTCTACAGGAGAGGCTATCACCACCTCTGGGGCCATCACGAACGCCAGTAATACTATGACGGATGCTGCATGTCTTCTACCAGGGACACAATTTTGCAACTTGGGGCAGCAGAACTGTTGTCCCCCAGAGGTCTGCGTACCGTCTGTGAAGGGATCGCCACCCACGTGTTCGATGACGACAACAACTGCTACTACTAGTAGTACGGACACGACCACCCTGGGAGAGACCACCGTCACTGTCCCGGGAGAGATCACCACCCACACATCTACTGCTGCTACCACCCTGGGAGAGACTACGACGTTCACATCCAAGGAAGGGATTACCACTACCACGGCGCCGCCTTCTTCTACTACGGAACAGAGTACCTCAGAAACCACCAGTGCTACCACTACTTCTACCGGTCCGCTAATCGAGACCAATTTACCGGATTCCACCACGACGTCAACTTTGACAGCTGTCTCCACCACCGTGGCGCCAAGCTCTATAGAAGATATCGCTCCGGAAGATACTACTGTTATCCCTAATACCACGACGCAGACTTCTACAGAAGAGACTAGCCCGGAAACAACCACGAGCACTACTACCACCGGTCCGCTGCCAGTGGTTCTGATCAATTCACCAATTCCCGGGGTACTTCCATCTATGGTGCCTCCAACAACTACAACCTATGTGGGAGGAACGACAACTTATGTGGGGGTGACCACGACCGCGGCGAGTTGTCCCCTCCCGGCGGGATCTGGATTATGCCTGGCCGATCTGTTCGGGAGCACTCCTCTGTGCACGTCCAACGATCTTGCATCTCTGGCGACCACGGTGGTCTCTGATGTGAGCAGCTGCATAATCGGTGAGACGATCACGGTCAACGTTACCATTAAAGTGGCCTCGACCGCCACTGAGCGCTTCGACATGGGATTCCAGGTGGCGACGGACGGAGGAGATGCCGTCACGGGAACATGTGAAAATTTTGCTCTCCAGGCCGTGTCCCAGAACAACACGGATCTGGACGTGCCCAGCGGAAATGGTCCCTACTACAACGGAGAGATAGGAGAGACGTGCGACGTGTGTGGAGACATCCGGGGTATCGATGGCGTCAACACTCGGTTCCTGCCCGGAATTGATGTCCTCTGCGTTGATAACGGGGGAGGGGAAGTGGGTGTCTCCGTGTGTGTGTCCTGGAGCAACATATCTGGAAATTCTGTCAACCCGTGCACCGGACCGGATGATACGAGACCAAGCCAGACTTCAAAGTGCGAGTGCCTGGGACACCTAACAGGAGTCACGCCTGTGCCTACTACAGGCCCAACCACCACCACCACCACGGCTTTCGCGACTACTACAACAGTATTGGGGACCACTACTGGTATTGGTACTGGTACTACAGACATAGTGCTGACAACGGGTCCTACTGCAACTGCCGATCTTACTGCAAGTATTGATCCTACTGCAACTGCCGATCTTACTGCAAGTATTGATCCCACTGCAACTCAGGGGACGACGGCACCTTCTTCTACAACGACTAGCCCGACAATAGAACATGATCTGTGGTGGCCACCCGTGGTGTTCGGTGGGATCGCCCTGCTGCTCGTGTTGCTCCTGTGCGTGGTTGGAAGGCCCCTGACTCCACCGCCGCCAGTCATCATCATGCACAACAACCCCAACACCAACGAGACCACCGTCTATCACATAGATAGGACGTGGGCCCCTGGTGCCGGACGGGAGGGAGTGCTCAACTACAGGAGGGTTGGAGAGGACATGGAGCCTGGAGAGCAGGGTGTTCCCAGGCTTTTGGAGGCACCCGAGACGACCCAAAGGGCTCTCACTCAAAGAGCCCTTCGGTCCAGAGGACTCCCAGAGGCGGAGTCCTCTTCGAGTCAAGGGAGGAAGGATGTGTGATGATTTGGCGTTCATCTGATTGTGTGTGGATACATGCGTGCGTGGGTGGGTGGAGCGATTTGGAAGACTGTGCTGATCGTGGTTGTCGATCGGGGGGGGGGGGATATGGGTGGGATTCCCGTGACCCACCCCCACCTGGATCCTTTGAGAGCAACTGAAGATCCGATTTTTGTTTAAACTTCAACCTTTCATTTTTTTTTGGCTGTTCAAAAGACCACCACGGCGATCCCTTCGCTTGTCTCATATCTTCTTCCTTCTCTTCTTGCTCCTGGCCGTCCTCAGCTCCTTTGCCACGCGGGTCGTCATCAGTTGCTCTTCCTCTTTGTTGTCGGTGTATCGAATGCGGTCGATGGGAACGCGAAGGATCTCTCCCGTGCCCGTAAGGACCGCGTGGACCCTCTCTCCGGTGTCGTTGACACGCGAGAGTCTTGCCGGGCGCCAGTAGATGACACCGGTCTCGGAATCGCGGATGCGCACCTGGATGTCGTCTCCCTCCTTCATGAGCACGGCACACTCCGGGAACAGACCGACGGTGGAGCTGCGGGGGGCGTGGAGGTGGAGATCTGGGCAGATGCCAAAGGTGACGCCGGACATATCATCGGTGAACTCCATCCAGGTCTTGTCGGTGTTCGCGATATCCTCCTTCAGCCAGGCAATCTGCCTCTTGAAGTCCTGGACCCTCTCTGAGTTAAACAATGACTGCAGCCGCTGCGCCTGCACCGAAGACGAGAGCTGGCGCTTAAGCTCATTATTATCCACCGTCAGCTTCCTGTGCACCATATCATCCATAACCTGGGCCATCATAGTCTGGGCGGTGATGTCATTTAACAACTTCGTGTGCCTTTTCTCCTCCTCTGTCATGACCTGGTCTCTCTCGGCGGTCATCCTGCATAGCTCCTCCGTGAGTACCTTGGCCCGCACCAGCTTGTCTTTGAACTGGTCCCGCTCGGCGGTCATCCTGGATAGCTCCTCCGTGAGTACCTTGGCCCGCTCATCTGCTTCGCTCTTCGTCCTGACGAGCCAGCGGTTGTTCTCTCCGAGGGGGCCGGGGTTGAGCCCCATGGCGCGCCAGGGCTTCAGCTCCTTCTCCAGGTCCTTGATCTGGCATTGCAGGTCCGATATCTTCCTCTCCATCACGACTGCCTTCGCTCCACAATTCCTGGCAGCCCAGATGGCTTTGTCCTGCCTATCCAGTTGGACCTTCTGGAGGGAGTTCAATGTCTCCAGTTCTCCGGTTTTCCTCTTGAGCGTGTCCTCGTCCTCCTGGATCTCCGGTGCAATGCCAATCTCTGGTAGATTGGGGAGCTCCGGGGTCCCAGTCAGCGTAAGGTAGGATGTGATGTCGGACATTGTCCCTTTGTCGTGTGGATTTCAAGGTGGCAGGTTGGACGGGAAAATTTTGTCATCCCGATCGGTTGAAATTTCGAGAGGGGTGATACCGCCCGAAACCCGCGGTGAAAGAAAGAAAGAAAAGTGGTCAGTAAACCTATTTGATGCATAACCCCTCGAACTTTGTTCAAAGAAGTCAACAGGGTTTGTTTTCATCTTAGAGCCGCGCGTTTCATTTTTGATATGGGAGGAGAGATGAGTTCTCGGATCCAACCCGTCAGGGACAATCATTACGTTGCATATGGACTGTCAAAAGAAGAAGCAGCTGGAAATTTAACTACCCTCGTACGGTACTATGGATATAATGATGGGGTGCGTTATGAGGATGTTTGGAGGGAGATAGATTCTATCAAGCGTCGGGTTCGTCGATATCGCGTTTACGATGGATATAAGAAAGTGTACCTTGTATGGAACAGGTCCAACGATGTGTGGCGTTGCCACGTCCCTTTGTAAAGACATACCGCATACCCCTGGGGAGAGGAGGAGGAGGAGATCAATATCCCCATCCTAAGCCCTCCAAGGGAAATGTGGCTTATGAATTCCGGATCGATGGATGGACGGGGCAGAACCCGCGTGGCGATGTGTCCGGACTACGACCGTGCCGTGATCCGCTACGTGTCCTGTGTGATGCCGGAGACCACCGGGTTCAAGGTGGGGCACATGCCGCCTCCTCTCGTGGACTGGCCAGAGGCCTTGGGGAGCTACGACGTGGTGCCCGGTGAGCCGGACTCGGGGGGTCGCGGTCTTAGACTGCGGATCCTTGTGGTTGCCGGCAACCTGTCGCACTTTGCGGGGGATCTGGACAAGGTGCTATGGGAGCACTGGAGAAACCAGTACGAGATGATGGTGTACGTTCCGGGTCCCTTTGACTATGGGAGCGGGACGGTGCGGACGGGCGACATATACTGCACGGAGCTGGAGAAGGCGTTCTCCACGCTGACGGTGTTGAATCACCACGCGGAGGGGTGCCACGCCGCCTTGGTGGTGGAGATGGCCATGCTGAACCTACGGATCGTAGGGGCTCCCATGTGGCCGGGAGACGCGGAATGCTACAAGGATGCCAAAGTGTACCACCCGGGAGAGAACAACACGGAGGACATGGCCAACGTGGACGCTGGGAGGCTGGTTGGCAAGAAGCTTGCCCAGGAGCGCCTGGAGGCCGACCTTGACGTGGTGCTGGCGCAGGCTAGGCTTGCGAGGGAGAAGGATCAGGCGCTGCTAGTGGTATCGCATGGGTGTCCCGACGAGGCACTGTGCTGCGATGTTCGGGACAACCATCCCTTCAAGCACCCGTTCGTGGCGCCCCAGGCGTTCTACCGGGAGGTGCTACCGGTGGCGTCACACGGCTGGATCTACGGAGCAGCTGGTAACAAGGAGGTGCAGCCGTTTCTCACAAGGGGAGGTGAGGGGTGCATGGCGTATCACCTGCGCTACGACTCCCGTAAGACTTCGGTGATCATGCACGATATCTGGAAGGAGGAGGGAGAGGGCGTGATTCGACTTGCAGCAACAGCATCAGAAGCAACCAAATGAAATACAAGCTTTGTGAAGCATTTACAACTTTGTGCCATCGTGTCTCCCATTTGGGGGGAGTTATCCCTTTCTGATGAGCATTGGTGCAAGAGTCAATATGGCAGGGTGGGTGATAGCAGCGCTGACCGTGCTGGCCTTGGTTTCCGGAGAGAACAACGTTCGTGTGGAGAGAGTACCAAAGTTGGATGACTCGGCTCGTGAGCGACCTGGGCCGATAGGAGGAGAAGGACACATCCACGCACCCATGCCCACGAGGGAAGGAGGAGGACGATACGTCCACGCACCCATGCCCACGAGGGAAGGAGGAGGACGATACGTCCACGCACCCATGCCCACGAGGGAAGGAGGAGGACGATACGTCCACGCACCCATGCCCACGATGGGCGGAGGAGGAGGAACCCCCAACACAGTCATGCCTACCTTGGGTATCAATGAGTTTTTGGACGGCGACCCCATGCCCATGCCCACGATGGGTGTCGATGCTCCCGACGAGGAACCCCCGAGCATCGAGTTTCTTCAGGAGCAGGCGAGGCGCTCCCAGGAGGAGGCGCTGCGGATGGACCGTGAGGAGAATGAGCTGTACAACGATGGGTCGAGGTGGCTGGAGGATGGGGAGGTGGAGACGAGGATCGAGGCCAAGGTGACGCAGAGGGAGGACGAGAACGGGAACGTGCTGACGACGGTGGAGTACGCCAACACGGACCCTGCGTTCATCGAGAAGTTGATGGACCAGAGGGTGCGGAAGCTGATGGCGCAGCACTGCGGAAACATGGCGGGCCAGCTGAAGGAGGTGGCTCGGATGTTCAGCACGCGGGAGGAGATTGAAAGGTACACGGACGCGTACGAGATATTCAGTAGGGTGTACCAGGAGATGGACGACGCGGCGAGGAGCGACACGGAGCTTCGGGCGATCCTGTCGTCGTGCGAGCCCACCATCCACCACTCGACGTCCGAGGAGCACAGGGGATTCTGGATGGTGGTATGTACTTCGAACACGCCCTACATGAACCAGAGGAACTTTCCACACTTAGAGGAGCTCCACAAGGTCATGAGCTGCGCGCAGGAGATGCCCCTGATCGCCA
>SDBS01001138.1_pt1 | contig 27160 bp, 28 predicted proteins | sample 2277091 | NCBI WGS metagenome assembly SDBS01 (sample SAMN10404972, study PRJNA504765) | marine sediment metagenome | isolation source: marine sediment core GS10_PC15, 163 cmbsf | place: Arctic Ocean: Southern Knipovich Ridge | collected 2010
TAGCTCAACAGAGGATTAGATATTTTATTGATAAAATACAGAATGATGAACCAGTTTGGCAGGCTTTTAATAAATTTTACCAAGTAAATAAGGAGATTCAAGTAAAAGACGTCCCTTCCCTTGGACCATTGATAAATGAAATCTTTATCCGTAAAACAATTCATTTAAACGGATTAGTGTAAAACAATTTTATTAATTGAATTAAAGCAAAATTCCTTTTACCAAATTTGGGTGTTTTATGTATCTCATCAAGAGGATAATTAATTAAACTCATAACTTATGAAATCCCCAGTCAAATTCTATAATTATTAATCGATAGGTTTTTTTACTATTTAAATTGTTTCCTTTAAGTTCGAACTTCATTTAAAGTTTCACAATAAAAACTATATATAGAAGCAAATCTAAATAATAATTAACAAACAAAACCTAAAAAATGAGGTTAAAAAAAATGAAAAATAATGCAAAAAAACTCAAAAAAAGAGCTTTAGCGTCAGAAGGTTATTGGAATTCTTATGGTAGATTATATTAAATGAATTTTTTTTTCTCTCTTTATTTTTTACTTGACAAATTTTATATCATAACTGACTTATTATGTTATGGTTGTATTTAAAACTATAATTAACTCATCTTCTTCCTCACAATCACTACAGACACCTCAGTCACTATACTCGTAGAAGGGACAATTTAGCTTTTGGATTTCAAAACCAAAAATACTACAAGGACAGGTTAGGGTTCCTTCTCTAAGGATCTTGATCCATCTCAAAAGTTGGAATACAGAAAATGTGCGAAAGCTTTTCAGCTCTATAAGCTGTTCAATAAGGTTTACCACTCTATTGACACATTTATATTCCGAAATTCAGATTACCAGTAATACGAAATAGAGAGACTTCAATCAAATATGGTATAGAGAATTGAAGTGTCTGAGCATATTTATATTATTGATAATTATAATATCTAATATATCATAAAAAGTGTATTACAAAAAACCTAATTTTCAATTTAAAATTTTCTTATTTTAATACTTTAGTTAATTTACACATTTAATTCAGAAGTATTATAATCCAAAATTTTATATGAATCTTAATCTAATCTTCTATTAAATAAAATAAAAATCACCTGTCTTTAACGAAGTAATTCGATGAGTGATATTCAAAAATTTCGATTTAAGGTTACAGTTATAGGGGATGGAAGCGTAGGGAAGACCTCCTTAATAAAGAATTTCACTCAAGGCACATTTGAAAAGGATTATATTAAGACAATTGGGGCTCAATTTTCAATCTATAACAAAGAAATTGATAATGATCAAATTAGATTGATACTTTGGGATATTGCTGGTCAAGATGATTTTAATTTTTTACGCCCTTCATTCTATAGAGAGAGCAGCGCTGCTATTATTATTTTTAGTCTTGAAGAAAATAATCTAGGTAATTTGAGTTTTGAGCACATAGAAAAATGGCATAGTGATATAAAGCAATTCTGCGGAGAGATTCCTATTACCATCTTTGCTAATAAAGTTGATTTGGTTGAGGAAGATAGTCTTGATGAGACTAAAATTCAAAAAATTGTAAAAGATCGAAATTTTCTTGAATATTACATAACTTCAGCAAAAACGGGACAAGGAGTTATTGAGGCATTTAACTCAATTATTGAAAAGTTATATTATAATTTTAAAGCATTATCTTTAAAAATATAGAAATAATCGCATTTATACTATTTATCTCAAAACAAAATACATCCTTCTGTTATTTTTTCCTTTATTTACAGTCTTTATTATTTCAATTTTACCAATCTCTTCTAAGTTTTTAATATGTGTCCCTCCATCAACTTGTTCGTCAATATCCCCTATTCTGACGATTCGAAATTCTTTAATATCTTTAGGTAATCCCATAGCCAGTCTTGCTAATTCTGGCTTTTGTAAGACACTATCTTTAGACATGTAATCAACAGTAACTGGTAGATTTTTCTCAATAATGCTGTTTGCTTCATCAACAAAAGCATGTAGTTTTTCAGGAGAATAATTTGTTATTGAGAAATCCATCCTTGATTTATCCAATTCAATTTGATTCCCCGTTATTTTAGCATCTGTTCTAGCATAAAGCACATTACTTATTAAATGGCATGCGGTATGGTAACGCATGAAAGTGTATCTTCTTTCCCAATCAATTTCACAAGAAACTTTATCTCCCTCATTTAAACCGGATTTATTAACTTCATGACTAATTTCACCTGAGAATTTCCCAACGTAAACAATCTTAAATTTTTGGTCATTTTTTACTATAAAACCTTCGTCCCATGGCTGACCACCACCTTTAGGATAGAAAGCTGTTTGGTCAAGAACGATATATTTGTCATCCTTTACACTAATTATTTTAGCTTTCCAAGCTTTTAAATAGGAATCATTCATATATAAAGCGACAGTCATATAAAATATAAACAAACAAAAGATTATTAAAGTATCTTTATTACTAACAATAGAACATTTTAATGCTGATTTAATCTTCTTAAAGAATTTGTTAAATAAATTTGAAAAAGTCTCGAAATTTCTTATGTATAGACTGAAAATATTATTTAAAAAAGAAAATAATTATTTATAACTATGAGTTTTCTATTTATTTAGGATTAAAATGTCAAAAAAAGATACTATAATTTCCGAATTAAACAATCTTCCAGAAGCCTTAATAGATGAAATTCTAGATTATATTAACTTTCTTAAGAATCGAAGCCTTAAAGAAAAAATGAAACTATCTTTAATGAGCGAACCAAGTTTAAGTAAAGATTGGTTAAAGCCCGAGGAAGATAAGGCATGGCGAGATTTATAAAAGGAGATGTAGTTATAGTTCCTTTTCCCTTTTCCGATCTCACTCAATCAAAACGCAGACCTGCTTTAGTAATTTCTAATTTAATTAAAAAACACACGATTCTTGATTATAAATCTAGTTTTAAAGCACAATATCTTTTTATGAAATAGATATAAACTTATTTTTATTTAGACTAATTATAAGTTTATAAAAAAAAATGAATAAATAATAAGCTTTACATAATTACTTTATAGCTAATTATTTTAGTTGTTTCTTTTAAAAAAAGTCAAATCAGATAATTTTTATGAAATTTGTTGAAGTAGCTGGAAGTAAATTTGAAGTAAAAGATGGATTTCTTGATTTGGGCCTTTTAGAAATAAGAGATATCAGTGACATTGTTGGATTAGCAACCCTTAAGAATCTTAAAAATTTAGAGTTGAGTTCTAATGAAATAACAGAAATAAAAGGACTTGATATTAACACAGAATTGGAAATTCTCAATCTTGGAAGTAATAACATAACAGATATTAAAGGTTTAGATAATTTAGAAAACCTTGAAGTCTTACATTTAATTAGTAATCAAATAACAGATATTAGTGGTTTAGAGAGATTAACTAATTTACAAGAATTATATTTAAGAGGTAATCAGATTTCAGGGTTGAAGGGTTTAGAGAATTTAACTTCACTTAAAAGATTAGATTTATCATGGAATGTTGTTACAGGCATAGAAGGATTGGAAAATTTAAGTAATCTTAAAGTTTTATGGATTGCGGGAAATCAGCTTCAGCAAATTAAGAATATGGAAAAGTTAGAAAATTTGGAAGTTTTAAACTTAGCAGGAAATCAAATATCAAGCGTTGAAGGGTTAGAAAATTTAACAAATTTAAAAAGTCTTTATCTAAATAATAATCGAATAAAACAATTCAAAGGTCTCAAAACTTTAGCAAATTTAGAGACATTATGGCTTAATGCTAACCAGATTTCAAAGATCAGAGGTTTAGACAATTGTACGAATATGAAAATTCTAAACCTCAAACAAAATAATATTACTAGGATTGAAGGGTTATATTCTTTAACGGAATTAGAAAACCTCTTTCTTTCAGAAAACAATATTGGAGAAATTAAAGGTCTAGAACCCCTAATAAAATTGGAAACTCTTGATTTAGGTCAAAATCAGATAATACAAGTTAAAGGTTTGGAATCATTAACAAACCTAAAAGATCTTTGGCTTGCTGATAATTTGATTCCTGAAAAAGTATTAAATCAATTAGGAGGATTAGATTCAGGAGGCTGTGCTACTGATCCTTTAAAATTTGTTAAGTACAGTCTTGTGAATCTATAAAATTAGAGCTTAAGTTTTCACGCTTCTTTACTAAACAAGTTTTTTATTCTATAGATTGTTATTAATAAATCAATTAATATTTGAAATTTTAGGGAAATTAAATTGATAGATATTAACCCTTTTGAAAGTGCTAAAAAAAAACTTGATATTGCGGCAAAAGTACTTGGATTAGAGCCAAATTCTATAGAATATTTAAAAAGAATTGAGAAATCGTTAATAGTTTCTGTACCAATTGTCTTGGATGATGGGACACTTAGAATTTTTGAAGGATATCGAGTTCACCATTCTACTTTACGGGGACCTGCAAAAGGGGGAATACGATATTCTCCAAATGTAACTCTTGATGAAATCAAAGCGCTAGCATTTTTGATGACTTTTAAAACCAGTTTGTTAGGTTTACCTTTGGGGGGATCTAAAGGCGGAGTTCGTGTTAATACAAAACATTTAACTACTAAAGAATTAAATCGATTAACGAGGAGGTACACAGCAGAAATAATTAATATGATTGGACCTGATATAGATATTGCTGCGCCTGATATGAATACAAATGCAAGCACTATGGCTATTATACTTGATACATATTCAATGCAAAAGGGTAGAACAATTCCAGGAGTAGTAACTGGGAAACCATTAGAAGTAGGAGGTACCGTTGGTGGAGAAGCAGCTCCTGGAACAGGAATGTATTATGTACTAGAAGAATTATGCAATAACCGACAATTTAAGTTAAAATCAATGAATATAGCAATTCAGGGATTTGGAAAAGTTGGGAATAGTATTGCTAAAAAATTACATGACAACGGTTGCAAAGTTATAGCAATTTCTGATTCAGAAGGGGGAATTATATCTAATGAAGGTTTAAATATTGATAAGCTCATAGATTGGAAAAAAAGGGGTAAATTTTTAAAAGACTTTAAAGGCAGCAATGTTAAAAATATCACTAATGATGAATTATTGACAACAACATGCGACATTTTGATCCCAGCAGCAGTAGAAAATCAATTATTTAGTGGAAATGCTGACTACATTGATTGTAAGATAATTTTAGAAGGAGCAAATAGCCCAACAACCTCAAAAGCAGATGTAATATTAAAAGAAAAGAATATAATAGTAATTCCTGACATATTAGCAAATTCAGGTGGTTTATGTGTTTCTTATTTCGAGTATGTTCAAGATATCCGTGCATACTTCTGGAATTTAGAAAGAGTAAATAGAGAAATGAAAAGAATCTTATTGGAAGCTTTTAAAAGAGTAATTGAGTTATCTAAAGAGAAAATAATTTCATATAGAACTGCTGCATATTGTATTGCAGCAGAAAGGTTAGCCAGAGCTTTTGAATTGCGAGGTATTTTTCCATGAAAGGTTTAATATTTAGTAATAAACAAATATTAAATTATAAATAATTAGGAGGAGGAATTATTTGGAGATAAATCCGTTTGAGGTAGTAAAAAAGCAAATTGATATCGTAGCAAAAGAGATTGGATTAAATCCCAATATTGTTCAATTTCTTAAAAGAGTAGAACGATCCTTGATCGTTTCTATACCCGTCCTTATGGATGATGGGAATCTCAAGATTTTTGAAGGTTATCGAGTCCATCATTCAACTGTTAGAGGTCCGGGGAAAGGGGGGATGCGCTATGCCCCTAATGTTAACCTTGATGAAATAAAAGCTTTAGCGACGTGGATGACTTGGAAGAGTAGTCTTTTAAATTTACCACTTGGAGGAGCTAAAGGTGGTATTTGTGTTGATCCAAAAAAATTATCAAATAAGGAATTGGAAAGACTTACACGAAGATTTACTGCTGAGATAATTAATATAATAGGACCTGATATTGATATTCCTGCTCCAGATGTTAACACTAATGCTCAAATTATGGCTTGGATTATGGATAGTTATAGTATGCAAAAGGGAAGAGCTGTTCCAGGAGTAGTCACAGGGAAACCTGTAGAGATCGGAGGGTCAGTAGGACGAAAATCCGCGACTGGCAGAGGATTGTTTTTTGTACTTGGAGCTATGTGTAAAAAATTAGACTTGGATTTAAAATCATTAAAAATAATAATCCAAGGATTTGGAAATGTTGGGGGAACAATCGCAGATTTGTTGTTTCAACATGGGTGCAAAATATTAGCAGTTTCAGATATTTCAGGAGGATTATATTATAGCGAGGGCTTAGCTATTGATAATTTACTTGATTGGACTCAAAATGGAAATTACTTAAAAGATTACGAAGATGATAAATATAAGTTGATTAGTAATACGGAATTACTCGCTACTGAATGTGATGTATTAATTCCTTCTGCTCTGGAAAACCAAATAACGCAAGAGAATGCTAATGAGATCAAATGTAAATTGCTTTTAGAAGGTGCAAATGGACCCACTACTCCTGAAGCAGACCAGATACTATTCAATAAAGGAATAAATGTAATCCCTGATATTTTAGCTAACGCAGGAGGAGTTTGTGTGTCATATTTTGAATATGTACAAGATATTCGTGCTTATTTCTGGGATTTAAATCGAATAAACAGAGAACTAAAAAGAATCCTTTTAGATGCATTTGAAGAAGTGTTTAAAGTTTCGAAAAAAAGAAATATCTCCCTCCGAACAGCCGCATATATAATTGCGGTATCAAGAGTTGCAAAAGCAATTGAATTAAGAGGAATTTTTCCGTAATCTAAATTTTGAACTTTGTTTAACTGGATTTTAATAAATACCTTTCTTCCTCAAATAATCAATTTCAGATGGTATATACGGTTTCCCCTGTAATTCTATTTACCATCATATGCTTAGATCTTACATTCGATCCTTTAATTTTTTCGCCGTTTAATAGTTTTCTTTCAACTTCCACTGGAAATAGATGCTTAGCAAGGGATAAAATCATTTCTTCTGAATTTATACAATTAAATAATCTAAGACTTTCAATTGAATAAACTAATTCACTCAATAAATCTAAATTCATATCTTCTAAGAAATTGAGGATTTCTAAGTTCCTATAAATTCGAGATACGATGTTATCTAAAAGGATGTGAGTTTTCTGGATGTCAACATTGTAGTTTATATAATTACTAAATATCACATAGTAAGTAGCTTCTGAAGTATAAAGTCCATCCCGACTTTGTTTTATCCCTAATGGCGTAATTCTCTTCTCAATCTCTTCATAAATTGATTTTATCTTTTTTTTATCTATTTTATTGAATAATTCGAGAAAAGCAAAGATCTTCAAAATAATTGCTAACTGAGATGTTTCCAGATTTTCTAAATTTTGTGCTTCAAAAAGCTTTGGATCTAATCTAATCATCGCATCAATTTTTTCATTTGTTAACCATAATTCTGCTAATGAAGTTGATTTAAAGTAAAAATATAACTGATTATTTGCTTCGATAATTGGGAATTCAAACCCAGCAAGCTGTTCATCATACAAATTCAATAAAAATTCCTTAACTTTTTTTTTATTGAAATCCACATTCAAATTCTTAGCCAAATATAGAGCACAATAACAAATATCTGGATTTTTTAACGAAATAAATGGAATATTTTCCAAGCATTCATCAAAATGATTTTTTAGAAAATCTATCATGGGAGAAAAATCAAACAAATTCTGAATATTAAAAAAATCGATGATTCTATAAATTAAATATAATAACTGTAACTTCTCATGTGTGTTATCTAAATCTTCAAAACTTTCGATTTTCTTTTTATTTGTGCAGAATTTAATAATTATTTTATCACGAATACGAATATATCTTCGTAAATTTTCTAATTTTTCAGGGGAATTTTCAAATAAATTCTTTAAATTTCTTAATTCAACTATAAATTCAATAGTGAAAAGTCCTTTAGTTTTAAAATTTAAAATTATTTGTTCTCCTCTATTATCGACAAGATAAAAAATAATCTGTTCCATGACGATTTCATAAACCAATGGAGAAATTTTTTTTTCGTACAAAGCTTCAATTGAAGCAATACTATCAATTTCTTCCAACTTAATAGTTAAAAACTTATCTGAGAATCTATTTTTAACTTTAGCACGCCTTAATCCTAATTTTACGAACTCATTTGTTAAGATCAAGATAATTCTAGAAAGAAATTTATCTAAATTATTTGTTTTATTAGGATTAATTTTACCATGATTAGTTATTTTATCGAGAAAATATTTATCAACGTCATTGTAAAATAAATCCATTCCCTTAAAATACAAATCCAAAATATTAAATACGCCTTGAAATATCATATTTGATTACACCCTTTTTTTCAGAATTTTACTAACATATTTTCTATTTATTTTTTTTAAAATTATGAATTTTTATTAAGAATGCTAAAATTTTGTTTAATCTTCTTAATTCAAATATAGGTATCTTATTTAAATATATTAAGGCAAGAATTGCACGTTTTTAATAAACGTATTCGAGATATTAAGGATTTCCTATATAATATTCAGTATCGATATCATTCTTGACAATTTTTCATTAGATATTAACTAAAACACATAAAAATGAACGAAATTTATAAAACGAAACGATCAATTTTATCAAGATAAACAGTCACATGAAGTTAAATAAATAACTTTAGAAATAATTTGATTAGAGTTTTACAATAAATTTTAATTGAAAAATCTACCTTCCAAATTCTCAATGTTTAGATTAATCTTTTTTAAAAATTATTTTAAAATGCTTTAAACGATATGGGAAGAAAAAACCTCTAGTAAACATGATCTCAAAGTGTTCAAAATTTTTTTTTAAACGTCTTTCTTCGAAACGAGCTCCAACAATTAAATATAGAATGTATCCTATTGTTTTTGTCAAGCTAACGCTATCTGTAGAGATTAATAGGTTTGCTAACAATATGAGTAGAAATCCTGCGTACATCGGATGACGAGAAAACCTATAAAATCCTCCCAATTTTATATCACTTGGTTTTTCAGGAATGACTCCTAATAATTTCAATGGATTTACTTGAATTAACACACCTATTACAATTATTGTGCCACTAAAAAATAAAACGATGTAAAGAATTTGAGCTTGAATTATTGATATATCTAAAAATGGCACCATTTGAATTGCTTCTGGTCTTAAGATAGTTGAAATTATTAATTCTAAACACAAAAGTGTTATAATGCTTACTATGTTGAAAAAAATTCGATAGCGTTGATCAAAAGGACCAACCCCAAATTTTTTCTTAACTGGATTTGAAGCTAAGATGGAATGTAAAAATCCCCAAAAAACCATAAAACTTGCAGTTAATAGTTCACTAATCATGAGTTCTAAATTTAATAGATAATCTAATTAAATAATTTATTTTATACTATACTAAATTTCCTTAATATTTTTATAGCTAACATAAATCCAACAAATTAAAAATTCTTCCAAAAATTTTTTAGAAAGAATAATTAGAAAACCTGCCAGTCAATGGGTTTTACTTTTTTTTCAAAATGTAAAAAAAAAAAAAATTATTAATATACACTTTAACCTTGTTCTTCAATGCTGCCAGTTGAAGTACTTAAACTAAATTTGTATTTATAGATAGCTGTATCATAATTTAATTGTATTTATAATTAAGCAGATTGACCTGAAACATCAATACTACCAGTTGAAGTACTCAAAGTAAACGAGTATTTATAAATAGCAGTGGAATAGTCTACCGATGTTAGGGAATGGGCTGCTTCTGTAAATCCGCCAGAACCTATATTATCATACGACTCCGATCCGGTGCTTGTTGAACCAATAAATGATGCTCCAACATTCGCTTGATTATCTTTATAATCGACATCAATACTACCTGTTGATGTCTGAATCTCTGAATTTACATCAGCACCCATTTCAACATATTGCTGAATTTGAACGTCAATACTTCCAGTAGATGTTTCAATATCCCATAAGCAATCTTGAGTATATATCATATTGTAACTTTTTATATTTATACTCCCCGTTGATACTTTTCCAATCAGATCTCCTCCTAAGATAGTACTTGTAAAGTTCAATGTGAGTGAGCCCGTAGATGTAGTTGCATGTAAATCTTGAGTGAAATTGGTCTTAGTTGCATAGGACTTAGCTCTACCTGTACTAGTGCTTATTCTTACTTTTCCTTGAAATGTTGTATTTACTGCTGAGTTTAAAAGAACAGAACCAGTTGAAGTGCTTAGAGTTGTTTTATTAACGATAACATTTTGAGGAACATTCATATCTATTGCCCCAGTGCTAGCAAATGCGTTAATATCATATATAACATCAGTTCTAAGAGTAACATTGATTGTGACACGTCGAGATAGACCAAAAAGGAACCAACTAGTTGGTTTAGTATCAATATCAAAAGTTACAGGACTATTATCGTGTTTCCATAGAATTGGCTTAAAAAAATCTGAAAATGATTTACCAGCTACTAAAGGTCCTCTAATGTGGATATCTAAATCTATCTTTGCATAAAATTCTGTTGGTGTTTTGTTATATTTAATATTTATCGCTCCAATACTACTCTCAATATTAAGGATTTCTATTGGTGAAGGATTTCCCGGTTCATAATAATATGTTTCAGAATATTCATATTGTCCAACTGTAGCAAATAACACTATACCAAAAATCGCACTACTTCCAAATAATACTGCAGCAACTAACATTAAAGTTATTTTGTGACTTCTTTTCATTCAAATCATCTTTTTTATTAAATAGTTTGATTCTAAGACTTAATTATCACACTTTTTATTTAAATGATATTTAGGCTAATTTTTGCGTTTTTTAAAAAAGAAAAATGAATAAACAATTAGTGAAACAAAGATTATCTATAATTTCTTAATTAGAGAATTAGCGAATTCTTTGGCATTTTCAAGATCATCCGCATTTGGGCGTCCTTTAAGCCTATTCTGATGTTCTTCAGCTTCCTTCCGTTTTTCTGGTGGCAATCTTTCTAACATTTCTTTTTTTTTTACTTCAGGTATACCGATATTCTCGCCCATACAATCAAATACCTCTATTATTTCCGAACCTGTTTTCGCAAGTTTTCTTTTTACTACCTTGAAACCATCCTGATACATATTTAAACTTGCGTGTGTGCAGAAAAATACAAACAATTTAGGTAATTCATCAGTAGCGCTTACTAATTCTGAAAGAGAGTTATTCACCCTGCTTGCATAAATGCCTGAACCTAAAAATACTAAATCATAGTTTTTTAAGCTTGATGGATCAACATCTTTAATCGGTGTTAAATCAACATCTTCACCCTCTAATCCTGCTTGAAGGCTGTTGGCAACTTTCTCCGTATTACCCGTATTTGAATAATACGTTATTAATATTTTCAAATTATTCACCAAAATTAATCTTTTAATACCTTATATGTTAAAATTAAAAATAAATCATTATTTATAGCTGTTATTTAAATTTCTATTCAACCTCTAAATTGAAAAATCGTTTAGCATTTTCAACTGTTATTCTACTTACTAATTGTTGAGAGACATTATGTGAATAGGCTATTGCGGCTATGGAATATCTCACATTTGACGGTACATTTAATGGCCCCCTTAAATAAGGATGTTGATAATATGCATCGGTTTCAGTCATTAAAGACTGTAAAGGTACTTTTTTTGAGACCTTTCGCCATCTGTCATATCCATAAGCGGAACTAGGTACAGAAACCATAAATCCTTGTTGGGGCAATATTACACTATAATTTTCTGGACCCGAAAAACAATGCCATAAAACTCTTTTGGGATTTATATTAAATTCACCTAAAATTCGGAATATTTCTTGGTTTGCGCCATTTTTTTTATTAAATCTATGTTTAGGATTCTGTCTATCATATTCATGAGGAGCAGCATTTCTCACGTGTAATACATAGGGTTTATCAAGATCCTTTGTTATTTCTAATATTTTTCTAAAAACTTTGACTTGTTTAATTCGTTTTTCTAAAGTCTTTGCGTGATGAAAATCTAAACCAATTTCGCCGATGCTTAGATATTCTTCCTGATTATTCTCAATGAAATGCACCCATTCTTTCCATTCTCTAATATATTTCTCCTTAGGAGTATAAGTAACTGTCTGAGGTGCCCATCCACAACAAAATCCTACTTTTGGCTTATCTTTTATGAAATTTAAAATTAAATTGAGAGTAGCTATATCAATTGAGCATGTGATTAAGTATTGACCCCCCATCTTAAAATATTCTCTAATTTGATCCTCATCAGAAGGTAATCGATCTTTTTTAGGACGAAGAAAAGGAATATGACAATGCACATCGATGAACTTGAGATTTTCCTCGGGCTCTGGAATTCTTATATTTTTTCGCATAACTAAAAAACAATTATATTGAGAATTTCTAACAGTTATAAGTTTTTAAATAAATAGTTTTATTAAATCTTTCTCAAATGTAAATGGTAAAACTTTACTAATTCTTTAAATACAGTCCTATACTAAAGAGTAATATGATTGATAAATTAAAATCTAAACTTAAAGAGTTAGTAAGCAGAAAAAAAGAAATGCAGCCAAAACTTGATGACATTAACTCTAAAAGAGAAATAGAACTCCAAAATGTAAATAAAAAATTCGACCATATGGTTTATGATATTAATTATAATATTCAAAAGATAGAAGATGAGTTCTATAATGATTTAATCAGATCTTTTGTGGAAATCGTTACCCAAGAATTTGATGCTAAACGAAGCACTGGTATATATGAAATAACAGATAACTTCAAAACCTATAGAAAACTAATTGCTGAATTTGATATGTTTCCCAAAGATCTAATTCAGAAAATGCATGAAGTTATTAATGGAGAACCAATAGAAGATATAGTTTATGAGCTTGACGATATTCAAAAAAAATATATGAAATCCTAAATCCTCATGTAAAATAAACTAAGAGAGATAAAAAATTTTCCAAGTTCCATTATTTCATCGCACCTTTTAAAATAATATGTATGTATTACACTCATATATATGTTTTTCTTAATCTCTTGAATTATTAAAACATATTATTTTAGGTAATGAATAAAATGGAACTGTATGAGGAAGAGGTAGAAATCTATAATTCGAAGATGAGGCTCTTAAACTGGCTTTATGATGAGATCAGAATCCATCCTGAGATTTTCAAGGATATTATTAATGAAAAAGGCCAAAAATTACCTCTTAATACTTAGGTTTTGTTTATGTATATTTATAATTACTCTCATTATCATCTCAACTTTCTTAATACTTTTATTTAATTCTTCACTTTCAGGGATATGAATAAAAAGAGCGGGGTATTCTTGATTTGATATATTAAGCGCCCAGTAGTATATGAAATTACATAAATACAATCCGGGAAACCAAGAAACTAATATACTCCTTTTGTCTCTTAAGTTAATAAAAATTTTATTTATATTCAATATAGTCTTTATCAGAAATGAAAAGCAATGCTTTATCATTCCAAACTTAAATTTATTATCTATATCTTGACCAAATTTATAGTTCCAACCAAATTTTTCTAAGTGGAAATCTTTACTTGAATGGATACCTAATAAAATAATTAATTTAAGTTTGGATTCTAAAGTGGCTATTAATGACTTGTATGATTCAACACATCGTTTCCAGCTTACAGGTAATATCCTCTTAATTATTGGATACTTTTCTATTTTTGAAGGAAATTTCTTAACAATTTCACCGCTAAGATTTCTAAAATCCTTATTAAATGGTCCAAAACCAGTTAAAATAATCAAGCTATTTATAATTTAAATATTAATAAATTTATTTAAAAGTATATTTGGGGGGTTTATAATTATTCAGGCTTTTTTAAAAGATTTTCTACTCTATTATTGATTAAGCAATCTAAATATTTGAATCAAAGTAATTAGCAAGTAACGAATTAAGAATAAGTGAACTGTAAGCTAATCTAATTTGGAATAACAAAAAGAGAAAAAATCCAAGATTTTATTAAACTTTAATTCAATTTACATGTTTATTATAAATGAGTAAAACTTTATTTTCATTGAAATTTACGATAATAAAAGGATGATTTATTTATTAACATATTAGATGATACTCGAATGTGGAAACGTAAAAAAGAAAGGATTCCTTCCAATAATTACTGTATAATTTGTGGAAGATATACTAATAATAAAAAATTTCCAAGTGAAAGTTGGACTAATCTATTTTTTATATGCCAGATTTGTAAAAAAGTATGGTGTGCATCTTGTATGGGGCAAATAAAAGGAATTGGAGCTTCAAAAACATATAAAGAAGGGAAAAAAGGAAAAGTAAATTGCCCCGACTGTGGAAACTTTGCCGCAATGGTTAAATTACCCCAAAATTTGCCCTTTAGCCAGATTCAAAAAACAGATTCGATAAATTCAGAAGGTCAAACCAAAAAAAACTTTTGCCCGTTTTGTAACGAAGGTATTCCCGAAAACTCTATGTTTTGTAATATATGTGGAGCAAAACAAGATTAAAAGACAAATGAATAAATAATTAACTTATGTTTAGAAGTTTTTTCAAAAATTTATTCGTGCTGTAATAAATAGACGTATTTCAAAAGATCAAATTTTTCTATTTTAAAATCGTCATAAGAAATTTTTTTAATAAGACTCATTAAAGGTATCTTTAAGACACTGTTAGAGCCTTCAAAATAAAGATTGTCATAAAAGATCTGCTCAAATTTGTCATAATCAATATGCTTTTTTTGATCAAAATCTACTTCTTTTTGTCGATATAACATTTTTTGGTTTTACTTCAAATAATTTTATTTGGAAAATTCCGACAATTTTGTAATTTTATTATAAAAATTATATTATTTAAGGTTAAGTATTGCACTTTTTCTATAATAAAAGCTTCAATATTAAACTTATAAATTGTGGGTAATTTTATTATAATAATCAGATTATTTAAATTTTAGTATTATAATAATTTATTTTTTTTTATAACTAATTTATTACAAATTTATAAAATTAAAATTTTGGGATTAAAAGAAGTTTTTAGTTAAAATGAATAAATAAATAAAAAAAAATAATTTTGAATTTTTATTCCTGAGCAGCTCTTGCTTGTTCTTTCAGTAAAGTTTTTATTTGCTTATTTAGAGCTTTAATTTCTCCATTAATTAGCTTAATTTTATTTTTCTTATCGGTCTGTATTTCTTTTAATTTCGTATTAAGAGCCTTTCCTTTATCACTCTTTAAATTCGATAAGTTTTTACTGGCAATCTTTGCAGCGGCGGTTTTTTCCTTTTTCTTGCTTGTCCATTCTGCTGCTTTTTCGATAGCCTCATCTTTTAATTTCTCTTCTGTCGTAAATGTTGAATTAGCAGCACTAATTTTTGGATTATATTCATCTTCAATTTCTTTTTCTGCGGAAGCTTCACTTTTTGTAGCCTCCTCTTCAATTCGAGTTATTTCATCTCGTTTTGCGCTTATTTGACTATTAAAATCTTCTTCAGACATAATTTTTCAAACTCTTATTATATATTTTGTTATTTCAATTTTTTTAGATGATTCTAAAAAAAATACTATTTTATAAATTATTAGCGTATTATAGTAATTTTAAGAAGATTAGCTTTTTAAACTTTATAGAATATCATTTAGTAAACATTAATCGGAAACATTATTTCAGTTAAGCTCTAAGCGATTTTATAAAACTTATGCTAAACTCCCAAGAACAAAAATAATGACTAGGATGTTTTTCAGGTGGACAACATATACAGCGGGTAATTATTCGCGGATCAATTGTTTTTGCAAAGTTAATATACTCAACTAACCCAACAGGCTTGCAAGGAAAATCAGGAAGTTCTTTTCTTTTTCTAGCAGACTGAACTCTACAATCGACCATTCTAAAAATGCATTTTTTATCTGTAACCTCAATTATTTCTTGTTTATTAATATTAGCATAAACTCTATATTTCAGAGCTTTAATTAAAGCAGGAATACCACCATTATTAGGAATACTGAATCGCTTCATTATCCTTTTAGCTTCAATAACAGTAAATCTTTTCCACTGTTCAACATCAAGCTCCATAGCTTTTTCTAGTCCATAGTGTTTCTCAACTGCTTGAAACCATGTTATAGGTGTAAAGGATCTCTTCAAAACTTTCCATCTATGGCCAACCAGTTCTTAGAAATGTCTTCAATATAGTCCAATAACTCTTCTTTTGATAGCTTTTCTAATTCTTCTTTCATGATAAAAATTATTATTTGGTTTAGTGTGTGAAAAAATATACTACACTTTAATATTTTGGTTTTTAAAAAAAAGAGAATTCTCTAACTGATTTGAAGTATATTTTTTTAGTTATATATCATCAATTTACATAACATGATTCCAATTGAGATTTTCTTTTTTTTTTAAATTTGATTTAAGATAATAAAACACCTTGATTTTAATTGTATGATGTAAATCTTTTACGTTTTCTTTCGATACTATTTGAATAATTTTTTAATTTAAGAAGTAAATCTTATGAAAAACGAATGTTAATTTATTTCAATTATAAAATTTTGCTTTATGTAAAAATAAAAGAAATCTAAAAAAGTAAAGAATCTCCAACGTGTATTTCTCTAAATTCTTCTGGAAACCGTTTTTTTATTAAATCTAAATGTTGTGTACAATGGCATGCCCCTATTATCTTCATTTCTGATAAACAAGAAAAATTTCTTAGATTGTGAAAGCCTCCAAATATACCTTTTATATTAGCTATGCTTTTCCCGATAGATATAATTTCCTCTAATCCTGGATGAGAACACCCTACTATCACGATCAGTTCATTACTTTGAGTTTTTAAGAACAACGCTTGTTCTTTTAAATAAGTTCCTAATTGTCCAGTTAAATATATATTTTTATCAATTTCTTGTAACTCTGAAACTGCATAAACTATTGATTTGGAGTATTTTTTTCTAAATATGTTTAAATTCTCTTTAGAAACATATATTTCGAGATTATTATTTTTATTATATAAGTCATTTAAGCCCCCAGAATGTTCGATATGATTATGTGAAATAATCACTTTTTTTATCTCTAAAATATCAACTCCTAATTTTTCTATATTATGCAGTAAAACTTTACCATTACTACCTGTATCAAAAAGCAGAAAACTTTCGGATAAATAATTGAATATAAGGATTGAGAATCCAAAACTAGATAAAAAACCCTCTAAAGGTTTATTGTTATCAAAAACAATATTGGTTTTAAAAGATTTTAATTGGATTTCCATAATAATGTATAAAGGCAAATTGATTTAAATAATTTACATTTTTGTATCTGTAAAAAAGATGTAAAATTGTAAAATAGTATATTTTAGAGTTAGAAATTACATTAGTATACAAATGAGATTTATTATTTGTTAAAGCGATTTATCTATATATACGGTAAGTGTGAAAGTGAAGTTAAGCTATTGATTTGTAATTCGATAAATAGAACATGGAATTGTGTCAATAGTTAAAAAAAAAGGTATAATATTATAAAGTTTCGGGGGAAGCCCTATTTTTTCTCCTCAGGGTTGTTTAGTATTTATGTAGACATAAAAAAAAATCTTTTTAAATTTGATAAAAATTTATTAAAATTATATTTTAGATTTAAGTAATTTCAAATGGATAATAAATATTAATCCAATTATAACTAAAAATTAAAATGGTTAAAAGAAATGGGAAAAACATTAACGGAAAAAATATTGGAACTACATTTGGTTGATGGAAAGCTAGAAAGAGGAACTGATATTAGCATAAAAATTGACCAAACATTAACTCAAGATGCTACTGGTACAATGGCATATTTACAATTTGAAGCTATAGGCATACCTCGTGTTCAAACAGAATTATCTGTAAGTTATGTAGACCATAATACTTTGCAAACTGATTTTAAAAACGCAGATGATCACCGATATCTACAAAGTATAGCAGCTAAATATGGTCTTTATTTCTCTCGCCCGGGTAATGGAATATGTCATCAGCTTCATTTAGAGAGATTTGCACGACCGGGGAAAACATTATTAGGAAGTGATAGCCATACTCCTACAGGTGGAGGTGTAGGGATGATTGCAATTGGTGCTGGTGGATTAGATGTAGCCGCTGCGATGGCAGGAGAAACTTTTCATCTAAAAATGCCTAATGTGGTGAATGTATATCTTACAGGAACACTTCCCGAATTTGTCTCTGCTAAAGATGTCATTTTAGAAGTATTAAGACGCATAGGAGTCAAAGGAGCAGTTAACAAAGTATTAGAATATACTGGTCCTGGAGTTAAAACATTAACTGTTCCTGAAAGGGGAACTATCACTAATATGGGAACAGAAACGGGAGCAACAACATCTATATTTCCTTCTGATGACATAACTAAAGAATTTTTAGAAGCTCAGGAAAGAGGAAATCAATGGATTTCGTTCGAAGCAGATGGGGATGCTATTTATGATGAGAAAATAGAGATTAACTTAAGCGAGATTGAACCTCTTATATCACTTCCGCATAGTCCTGGTAATGTAAAGACAGTGAAAGAGATTGAAGGATTATCAGTTGATCAGGTTTGCATTGGAAGTTGTACTAATTCTACTCTGAGAGATCTTAAAATAGTAGCGAAAATTTTAAAAGGAAATACAATCTACAAAGATCTCAGCTTAACAATCTCTCCAGGATCTCGTCAAGTAGTCGAGCATCTTGTTAAATCTGGAGAATTAGTTTTTATGGTGGAGGCTGGAGCAAGAATACTTGAGAATACTTGTGGTCCTTGCATTGGTATGGGACAAGCTCCTTCAACTGAGGCAGTCAGTTTAAGAACATTTAATAGAAATTTTCTTGGAAGATCAGGCACGAAGAGCGCTAATGCTTATCTTGTGAGTCCTGAAACTGCAGCAGTTTCTGCAATTTTCGGAAAATTAACAGATCCAAGAAAATTTGGAATAAAACCAAAAATAGAGATGCCAGAAAAATTCCTTGTAAATGACAATATGATTATATCACCAATTAAAGATACAGAATCAATTAAAATCATTCGTGGTCCAAATATTAAACCTTTACCAGAGTTTAATCCATTACCAAATAAATTAGAGGGAGAAGTGCTTCTTAAAGTAGAAGATGATATCACAACAGATCATATTATGCCAGCTGGCGCAAAAATTTTGCCGTTAAGGAGCAATATACCGGAAATTAGTAAATTTGTATTTAATGTAGTAGATCCAACTTTTCCAGAAAGGTCATTAGAGAAAAATGGAGGATTTATTGTTGGTGGAGAGAACTATGGTCAAGGTTCTAGTAGAGAACATGCGGCAATTGCTCCTAAATATCTTGGGCTCAAAGCAGTGATTGTAAAATCATTTGCACGGATTCATTTAGCCAATCTTGTTAATTTTGGTATAGTCCCATTAACTTTTGCCGATAAAAACGATTTTAACAAGATTGAACAAGGAGACAAGTTCGAAATTGATTTGACTGCTTTAGAATCAGGGAATATACCTTTAAAAAACCTAACAAAAGGGCTTGATATTCCCTTGACTCATTCATTGAGTGAAATTGAAATTGAAATTTTAAAAGTTGGGGGTAAACTTCCTCACATTAAGCAAAAACGCGCAAAATAAATCATTAAAATAAATTTCTTTTATTATTTTTATTTATATCAATTTAATGGTTGAAAATGAATTTAATTTAAAACCAAAAAAGCGATTTTCTTCAAGAGTAGAAAATTATATCAAATACCGACCTAGCTATCCACAGGAAATAATTACTTTTTTAACAGAAAAAAAAATTTTAGTGAAGAGTAATGTAATCGCTGATATCGGTTCGGGGACTGGTATATTGAGCGAATTATTTTTAAAAAATAGTAATATTGTCTACGGGGTTGAACCTAATATTGATATGAGGAATGCAGGGCAGAAATTATTAATGAAATACCCTAAATTTGTTAGCATTGAGGGTTCTGCTGAAAATACAACATTAAATAAAAATAATATTGATATAATAACTGCTGGTCAATCTTTTCATTGGTTTGATTTAAAAAAGGCGCGAATAGAGTTTCTAAGAATACTTAAATCTGAGGGTTGGGTAATTTTGATTTGGAATCGACGGAAAAAGCGAAGTAATGAATTTTTAAAAGATTATGAGAAATTACTTATGAAGTATGGGACAGATTATACAGTAATCGAGAAAAAAAAGCTCAACTACGATAAATTCTTTGGAGAAAACAAATCAAATAACAAATATCAGAAAAAACAGTTTGATAATTCTCAAAAATTTAATTTTAAAGGATTAAAAGGGAGAATTTTATCTACTTCATATATTCCTCTAAATGACCATCCAATGTTTAATGAAATGATAAGTGATTTAAAGAAAATATTTAAAAGACATCAACAAAATCGCTCTATCAGATTTGAATACAATACTGTAGTTATATATGGTCAATTAGCATAAAATGAGGAATCAGAATTATACCATATATTGCGTTATTGATTCTTTTATCATTTTAAACTTCTCAAGTGCAGATGATATTCCCCCTTTCTTCAATAAATCTATTCCATCGTTGTTTAGTATCTGAACTTTATTCTTAAGTTCTTCAAATTTGAGAGCTTCTTGAAGTTGTGTTAAAATTTGTGAATATTCTTCTACCATTTCTATTCTATTGATTGATTTTGCACTTTCAATCAATGCTTCACAATTCGATACAGCTTCTTGAAATTTCTTATCTTCTCTAAGAGTTCTTATTTGATCTACTAAATCTTCAATTTTTTCAGTTGTTTTTATGTGTACCTTTTCAGCAGTTAAAACATCGGCTTTTACTCCTTCTAGTTTTTTTAAATAATCCGTAATTCCTTTCTCTTTTGTTTGTTGTATTAAGTCACTTAATCTAAGCTTTAAATCATCAAATTGAAGTTGTTTCTTTAATTCAAGACTTTCTTCAATCAGCTCATTAGCACTTTTAACAATCTCTTTCCTGATTTTAGCATCTGAGCATTTCTTTTCCAAATCTTCCCAAATTTTCTTTAATTTTTCATTTTTGAGCTTAGAGAGGACTATTTTAGCATTTTCTATGATCTCACTTGCTTTTAAGAAATCTTCAATTAGAAATACCTCATTAAATTCACCTTCTAATTGTTGCAACTCTGCTTTTGACTTTTTTATTATCTCAAGCTTTAATTTTATTTGTTCCTTTCGTAATCGTGCTCGTTCTTTTTCTACTCTTTCTTCTTGAATTCCTTTAATTTTAGCGATTAGATCTCTTTGTTCGCTAATAAATGATTTTAAATCTTCTGGTGTTGCCAAATCTATAATTTGATCAGCAAATCCTAAAGCTTCTTTTAATTGCCCTTTCATATATGCTTGACCTTGAATTGCAAGAAGATCATCAATTTCTGAAATTACTCTAATTTTTCTTTTTTCTTCCTTTGCTTTAATTTCCTCTGATTGATCTCCAGCCAAATTATTCACCTACATTATAATCTTGCAATTGAGAAATTATCTGCTCAAAAAATTCTTGAGATTCAAGACATGATCTATTGATTAAAGCTTGCATGCCATTTTTGCTTAATTCTTCAATATTACTGAGCAGTTGTTTAGCATCAACAAATTTTTTTTCAAAATAAATCCATTTCTTTTTAACTTGATCATCAATAAGCTCAGAAAGAAGATTATCCCCTGTTTCAAGAATTTTGCTTACTTTTTCTATTTCCATCTTTTCTAAGGACAATCTTAGGTTTTTTTCTAATTTAGAAAGGTCTTCTTTTAGTTTGCTTTGTCTTTCTTCAAAATCTTTTCTTTCTTCAATTTTTTTTACTGTTTGCTTTAATATACCGGAGTATTTTTCGATGATGTCTACTTTTTTTATTGATTTAGCAAGTTCAATGATTTTTTCAGAATTCTTTAATGTTTCATCTAAAAGATTACTTTCTTGGTCTCTCTTAGTCTTTTCCTCTAATTCAGAAATTTCTGCATTTATTTTATTAAATAATTCTTTAGTAGAATCAACTTCGCTGTTGAATGATTCCAATTTTTCCAAATGACTTGATATGTCCATTTCTTGCGCTAATAAAATAAATTTTTCTATCGTTGGCTTCAATCCTTCTAATTGAAAGTTTTTTTTTAAGATAGAGCTTTTATCTATAAAATTATCTATTTCTTCCATTAATTTTTTTTTCTTTTCTGTCTCTAAGTATTTTTTTTCTAAATCATTCCAGTGTCTTTTAGTCTCGTCATCAACTAGCTCAGAAAGAATTTTTTTTCCTTTTTCGAGAATTTCTCTACTTTTTGAAAGTTTCATTGATTTTAGAGCAGTAATCAAATGCTTCTCTAATTTCGAAAGTACCTTTCTTAAATTCTCTTGTTCTTCTTCCAAGATTTTTCGTGCTTCTATCTCTTTTTCTGTTTCTTCTAAAATAATTTGATATCTTTCTATAGTTTTGAATGAATTTATTGATTTTGCATGATTAATAAGTGTCAGACAATCCTTTGCTACTTCCTCCAAGTTCTTGTTTTTTTGATCAATAACAGTTCTTTTCTCTAATTCTTCTATTCCCGAAATGGTTGTCCTAAAGAACCCTTCAGCAAGTTTAACATCTATTTGAAATTTATCTAATTTATTGTGATAATCTGGAAGATCTACTTCTAAGAATTCTTTTTTTATGTTCTCTATTTTCTGTTTCAATTCCTCATAGAGGTGTTTCTCCTTTAATTGAATGCTTTCTTTAATTAGATTATCATATTTTTCTATAAATTCTACTTTCAACTTGGCATCTTGGAGTATCCTTTCAAATTCTTCCCACTTTTGCTTAGTATCATCATCTATTAGAGGAGAAATAAGATTTATTCCGCGATCATGAATCTTAGTTGCGTTTTCAATTTCCATCTTTTTTATAGCCGAATTAAAATTTTTCTCTAATTTGGAAAGATCAGTCGATAATTTCGTTTTTTCTGATTTCCATCTTTTTTTTTCTTTTGAAATTAATTCTTTTGCTGCCGGAATTAATAATAAATCATTTATAAATTCATGATTCTTTATAAACGTCTCAACGACCTCATGAGCACGTAAAATATTTTTTGTTTTAATTAATTCATTATATTGTTTCTCAGCCTGGAGAGTTTCTTCTTCAATTTTGGAGACAATTTTTTTATTTTCATGCTTTTGAGTTAAATCTACTATTCTTCTCTTTTGTTCAATTACTGTAGCATCATCTTCTATTTTTCGTGCTAGTTCAATTACTTCTTCCAATGATGTGATTGCTTTTCCATAATCTTCAGATTTTATTAGTTTTTTTGAATTCTTTTTTATACTATCAATCCTCTGTAAAATAGGAAGTGCAGCTATTTCTTGGGAGATTATTTGCTCATACAATTCATCTTTTGTTATGTTTAAATTATCAAAAAAATCAAAAGGTTCTGATCTCATATCAAATGTAATATTTCTAAGAATTCTAAACTGAGGGAAGTCTTCTTTTAATGACACACGAATTCGAGAGATGTGGTTTTTTAGAGATTGAGTTGCATTCTTCCCAATCCAAACATACATTTTTTTTATCTTTTGAATGTAGATCGCTAAGATATTAACAATAGTAAAAACTTCTTTTATATTTTCATATGCAATCTCATCAAATGTTCCGTCAAAGTTTAGTTTGAAAGTTCTAATTATATCTTCAGACATAAACATGCATCTTAACCCTTAGTAATATTATAGTCAAATATTAGTCTTTTAAACATTTGCGATTAGAAAAGAGTCATTATCATAAAATTCTGATAATTTTTAGGCACAAGAATAATTTTTAATGTACAAGAAATGTTAATTCGATTTGAATTAAAAAATTTTAAACTAAATCTTTTTTATTGGCACTAAAAATTATTTAATCGTAAATTTAGGGATCTCATTTTTAGTAATTCTTAATTTCTTTAATTAATAGACATTACATATAGAATTATTGTTAAAAAAAAACGATAATAGAAAAAGGGTATGTAAAAAATGGCTGAAGAAAAAAAGTTTGAACATGTTAAAATTGAAAAGGTAGTTGATGGAAATTATGCTATTCTTTCAATAAATCGCCCTGATAGGTTGAATGCGCTTCAAAACCAAACACTTAGAGAAATCGCTGAAGCACTAGAAACGGTAGAAGTTGATACAAGTGTCCGTTGTGTAGTTATACGTGGAACAAAAGATTACACTAAAAAACCAGCTTTCTCTGCAGGTGCTGACCTTTCAGCTCGAGGTAGCTCCGATCTAGATCCAAATCTTTTCAGACATCAGAGTCGTGCAATGTATAGAAGACATAAATATTACAATTTAATTGAAGAATTTCCAAAACCATTGATTGCTGCTGTTGATGGTTTTGCTCTAGGTGGAGGATTGGAATTAGTTTTAGTATGTGATTTAGTCATTGCATCGAAGAGGTCTCAATTTGGTTTCCCTGAAATCAAACGTGGAATTTTTCCTGGCAATGGGGGGACTCAACGGATGATTAGAAACCTAGGCAAAATGAGAGTTAACAGAATGATGTACTTTGGTGAACATTTTACTGCAGAACAAATGAATGAATGGGGATTTATTTCTTTTTTGGTTGATGATGAAAAATTTGAGGAATTTGTACATGAAAAGGCTTCTTGGTTAGGAAATGCCCCAACAAATAGTTTATTTGTCATTAAAAAATGTGTTCAATATGGAACTCAAATACCACTAAATATAGGTCTACAATTCGAATATTTGAGCTATGCTCTCAATTCTACCTCTAAAGATGTAACTGAAGGAGTTTCTGCATTTTTAGAAAAACGAGTTCCCAAATTTCAAGGTAAATAACCATTTTTATTATTAAAATTTCTAACTTTTTTTATATTATGTATGATAGAAATGTCTTTTTAAGATTTAATCAAGAAAGAGAGTGAATGAATTTGTGTTTATTTATCAAGAAGGTAAATTCAATGATAATAGTTTTTTAATTGATGGTTATTTGTATGGAAAAAGAAGAACTCTTTCGATTTATCTTATTGAAAATGAAGGAAAACGAATGTTAATTGATACTTTTACTAAGGATATGGCTGTAAGAATTGTAGAAAAATTAAAACAATTAGAAATCTATCCTATTCACAAGATTCTTCTCACACATTCACATTGGGATCATATAGATGGTGTTAACAAGTTAAGAAATATAATGAAAGATGTTGATATAGAAGTGTTAGCATCTGAAAACGCGATTGGTAATTTAAAGGAACCAGCATCCATTAATGATATATTTGAAGTAAAAATGAAGCCTATAGATGATGTTACACCTTTAAAGGACGGAGATCTAATTGATTTAAATGGGTTAAAGCTAAAAGTGATAAATTTCTTTGGTCATACAATGGATTCTATTGCACTTTTTGATGAAAAAAATAAAAATATTTTTACTGGCGATGCAATCATTGATAAATTTAGTTATAATTATGTCCAACCTACTTTTATGCCACCACAATTTAATGAATCAGAATTACTTACAACATTTCAAAAACTTCGAGAGATGAAAAACGTTTTAAACTCTATTAGTTTAGCCCATTATGGAGTTTGGACAGATGGAGATTTTGAAAAAATATTAGATGAGATGGAAGAACTACACTTCAATGCGAAAAACTCAATTATTAAGTGGTATAATGAAAAACTATCAAGTAGAGATATTGCTATTAAATATTTCGACAAATTTATTCCAAATTCTAAAATTATGCAATATGGATTATTAGATAACTTAGAAAGGAGTATAAAATGGTTAATAGAAGGCTTGAAAAGGAGTGGTATTATTTAGAATTTAATAATCAACCATGTAACACATAAGTAAAAATAAAGTATAATTAAAAACTTTTACTTAATGAAGTATATCCTGGAGAAATGCTAACTACAAAAAATTGGGAAGATAATGGACGCTATATTATCCAAGTTAAAGCAAAAAGAGCTTTTGTACTTGGTAATGTTTATGTTATTATAGAATAAATAATACGACAGATTTTTTTTTTAAAAATTAAAAAAAAATTATTAGTTATTTTTTCGTGGGGGTATCATTCTGACGAGTCTTTGACCCTCTATAAGCGAAATAGCATTTTCAGAGCAATGATAAGCACAAACCCCGCATCCTACACAATATTCTTCTATTCTTTCCGCTTTGTCATCATCGTTTAATTCAATAGCTTTATTGTAGCATATATCTACACAGGTACCACATCCAGTACATAAATCTTCATCGATGCTAGCCAAGTAGTTAGTAGCATTAACAACAGGAAAAATCAAACAGTCTCTTGCAGTCATGCAACAACAGTTACAACAATTACAAATCGCTACTTCTTCCTGTCCAACATCACCATGTCGATGATAGGCTTTATGGACTAATCCTGCATCTTCACATTTTTTAAGAATTTTCAAAGCTTCTTCCTTAGACACCAATTTAGAGAAACCATGATTAGAAGTGTGCCTTGCAGATTTACCTAAGGTCATACAACTTGGCGTAAGTTCGATTTGCTTACAAGGATTATCTAAAAATTCTTGATGTTGACGACAGTAGCAATTACCTACGGCAATATCATCATACTTTTCAATTAATTCTCTAATTTTTTGAGTCGGTAATATTTGTTCTGTTGGGACCTCTAATTCTTCATCTACGATAATGTTAATTTCTTCACCTGTTTCCAAATTTTCTAATATTGGGACTGTACGATCAATCGGTGGCATACGCTTCAATGCAGCACTCATTCCATCATATTGAGATTGCACAATTTCACTGTGCTCTTCATTAATTTTTTTGAATAACTGTGCTATTTTATAATTTTCCTTCGTTTTTTCAAGGTTTTTCATAAAAATATATTCAAATTGCCTATGAAACGGAAACATTTGATACACCATTACCCCATGACGATTAGGTTGGTTAATTATTACACCTGTTTTTGCTAAAGCATCCGCTTTTTTTAAGATATCTTCTTCAGATAATCCACTGCTCTCCTTTAATTGTTCCATTGTTTGAGAAATAGCATTTTCAAAAGCCAATACAAAATCTAGGTTTTCATCTTTGATAGTAATTTTTAGGATATTATGTAGAGTTTCTGAAAATGGAAATTGGAATCCTCCTGCTTTAAATAAAACTTTAATAGCTTTTCTATAGTCAGCTTCACTCATTTTAA
>SDBS01001139.1_pt1 | contig 27145 bp, 23 predicted proteins | sample 2277091 | NCBI WGS metagenome assembly SDBS01 (sample SAMN10404972, study PRJNA504765) | marine sediment metagenome | isolation source: marine sediment core GS10_PC15, 163 cmbsf | place: Arctic Ocean: Southern Knipovich Ridge | collected 2010
ATCACCCGGGTATGGCCGGTCATCCATTCAGATTGCTTCCGGTTGCGGGATTCCTGCTCCAATCCTGCATGATAGTAATCGCATGATATTTTTTCCTGCCTCAGGTAATTCGCAAGGTCCCTGGTTTTCTTCCTGCTCCTGGCATAGACTATGCCTGATCCGTTCAACTGCTGCAGCAGATCCAGCAGGTACCAGTCCTTGTCCTCCACATGTTTGATGGTATACACGAGGTTTTTCCTCTGAAAGCTGGCTCGCAGTACATTTTTTTCCCTGAACTGCAGTTTCTCCTGTATATCATCGATCACCTTGCCGGTTGCCGTAGCGGTGAGTGCAAGGAATGGTATATCGGGGATAATTTCGCGTAATTCAGCGATCTTCAGGTATGAGGGACGGAAATCATAGCCCCACTGTGAGATACAATGGGCCTCATCGACAGTCACCAGGGAAAGATTCATCTGGGGCAGCCTGATGCGAAAAATATCTGTGCACAGTCGTTCAGGGGAAACATACAGAAATTTATAGTTCCCGTAAATAGCGTTGTTCAATCCAATATCAATCTCCTCCCTGGAGAGTCCGGAATGAAGAGCCATGGCCTTGATCCCTTTCTGGATCAACTTCTCAACCTGGTCCTTCATCAGGGCAATCAGGGGAGTGATGACCAGGCACATTCCATCCCCTGCAAGCACAGGGACCTGGAAAGTTAGAGATTTACCTCCTCCGGTCGGGAGCAGACCCAGGGTATCGTGTCCAGCCGCCACCGATTTGATAATGTCTTCCTGCACCGGACGGAAGTCAGGATAGCCCCAGTAGCGGATCAGTATTTGCTGGTAGATGTTCATTGTTTGTCAGTATGTAATATCGCCATTTTTTTTGTATTTTCGCACAATTTTATAATCCTCAAAAACACTGTAAATATGTCTTTCCAGGAAGATAAAGTCAGATCAGAAGGTTTAACCTTTGATGACGTTCTGCTCGTTCCATCATACTCTGAGGTAATGCCAAGGGAGGTTTCGCTGAACACCATGCTTTCCAGAAACATCCAGATGAAAATCCCGATCATTTCGGCGGCCATGGATACCGTCACAGAGGCGAGCCTGGCCATTGCCATTGCCCGGGAAGGCGGCATTGGCGTGATCCATAAGAATATGTCGATTGAAGATCAGGCCAAACAGGTAAGAAAAGTTAAGCGGGCAGAGAACATTATGATACTCGACCCCATAACCATCCTGGAAGAAGGAACCATCGCCGATGCGCTCATGCTGATGCAGGAATACAAGATCGGTGGGATCCCTGTTGTAGACGAAGCCAAAAAGCTGATCGGGATCGTAACCAACCGTGACCTCAGGTTCGAAACTATCATGTCAAGGCCGATAAGAGAAGTAATGACCCGGGATAACATCATCACCACAACACAGAAAACAGACCTGTTAAAAGCCGGGGAGATCCTCCAGAAACACAAGATTGAGAAACTGCCCGTTGTTGATAGAAACAACCGTCTTATCGGACTGATCACCTACAAAGATATCACCAAATCAAAGGACAGTCCCAATTCCTGTAAAGATGCCCAGGGCAGGTTGCGTGTAGCCGCCGCAGTTGGCGTTACCATAGATACTGCGGAAAGGATACAGCTCCTTGTTGATGCAGGGGCTGATGCAGTGATCATTGACACAGCCCACGGACATTCTGGTCCAGTAATAGAATCCTTGAAGAAGGCAAGGAAACTTACCGGTGATACAGACATTATACTTGGCAACATTGGCACAGCCGAAGCTGCCAAAGTCCTCGTAAAAGCCGGGGCCGATGCAGTCAAGGTAGGGATCGGTCCGGGTTCCATATGTACCACCCGGATCATTGCCGGTGTAGGTATTCCCCAGCTGACGGCCATTTATGATGTGGCAAAAGCAGTAAAAGGATCAGGTGTACCCGTCATTGCCGACGGAGGGATCCGGTATTCAGGGGATATTGTAAAGGCATTGGCAGCAGGTGCGCATTCCATCATGACAGGGTCCCTCATCGCAGGAGTGGAAGAATCACCCGGGGAGACGATCATCTATAACGGGCGTAAATATAAAAGTTACCGGGGTATGGGCTCAATAGAGGCCATGCAGAAAGGATCGAAAGACAGGTACTTCCAGGATGTCGAAGATGACATCAATAAGCTTGTCCCGGAAGGCATAGCCGCCAGGGTACCATATAAGGGGACACTTTCCGAAGTGGTATATCAGTTGATCGGTGGACTCAGAGCCGGGATGGGGTACTGCGGTACACCGACCATTGATGAACTCCAGCAGGCACGGTTTGTAAAGATTACTCACTCCGGCATCATCGAGAGCCATCCGCATGATGTGACCATCACCAGGGAGGCACCCAATTACAGCCGGTAATAATATTTGTTTAATTTCGTTTTTGTATTTACCTAATCAAAATATTTTTACAATGAACAATTTGACACGTTTTATCCTCCCCTTACTGCTGTTTTCAACACATGTTTTTTCACAGGCCGACACGGATAAGATCTTGATGACTATCCACGACAGGCAGATAAGCCTGGATGAATTTGAGAGAATCTATAATAAGAATAACAGCAGCACAGCGCTGGAACAACAAACCGTTGAAGAATACCTGGATCTGTTCATCAATTTTAAACTGAAGGTCATCGAGGCCGAGGAACTGGGAATGGATACCACCCAGGGGTTCATCAAGGAATTCAACGGATATAAACAGCAACTGGCACAACCCTATCTTTCTGATAAGGAGGAAGTGGATGCACTCGTCAAGGAAGCATTTGAAAGGGCACAGCTAGAGATCAACGTAAGCCATATACTTATTCGTGCCAGCGCAGACGCAGCACCGGAAGATACCCTCCGGGCTTTTAATAAAACCATTGAAATCAGGGACAGGATCCTGGCCGGCGAGGATTTCGGAACTGTGGCCAAGGCAACATCAGACGATCCCTCAGCCAAGACAAATGCAGGCCTCCTTGGCTGGTTCACTGTATTCCGTATGGTATATCCCTTTGAGAACGGGGCCTACCAAACAGAGAAGGGAAAAGTGTCCATACCCGTGCGTACCAGGTTCGGTTATCACCTGATCAAAGTTAACGACACCAGGCCTGCCCGCGGAGAGGTCAGGGTCTCCCATATCATGATCATGACACCGAAAGGCATAAATGACGAACAGAAGGAAGATGCAAGGAAGAGGATCCATTTATTATACGATAGTCTTCAATCAGGTATTGATTTTGCTGACATAGCCCGGAAATATTCCGAAGACAGGGGCTCTGCTGCCCGCGGCGGAGAACTTCCATGGTTCGCTACCGGCAGGATGGTTGCACCATTCGAGAATGCTGCTTTTGCCCTGGCCAATACAGGAGATATATCTGAACCCATTCAGACATCTTTTGGATGGCATATTATCAAACTGCTGGAGCTGAAAAAGTTAAATGATTTCGAAACTGCAGAGGCAGACCTTCGGGCCAATGTGACGAAAAGTGACCGGAATGCGTATGGTAAAAAAGCCCTGGTTGAAAGGATCAAACGGAACAATAATTTCACTGAGAACAGGGAGAATCTGTATCCTCTCTACTCGGTAGTGGATACAAGCATATTTTACCGCAACTGGGATGTGGGCAAGGCCGTGGGACTCACTGAGATCCTGTTCACGATAGGTGACAGTTCGGTGACCCAACAGGATTTTGCAGCTTACCTTGCTGACAAACAGGGAGCTGCCAGGACAAATATAGAGGTTCTTGTCAACAATCATTATGAGAAGTTTATCGAGGTGCAGGTCCTGCAGTATGAAGAAGACCAGTTACCTGGCAAGTATCCGGAGTATAAACATCTCATTCAGGAGTACCATGACGGAATCCTCCTGTTTGACCTGACTGATCAGATGGTCTGGTCAAAGGCTGTGGAGGATAGCGCTGGACTGGAAGCATTTTACGCAGATAACAAATCCAATTATATGTGGGGAAAGCGCCTTGATGCTGCCCTGATTACATGCAGGGATGCAGAAGTTGCAGCTTTTGCCAGGGATCTGTTGAGCAGGAAAAAAAGAAAAAGGCCTTCAACCGAAGAGGTTCAATCCCTTGCTTATGCTGAATTCAGTGACAGTTCAAGCCTTTCATTCGAATTTAATAAGTATGAAAAGGAGGATCATCCCCTGGTTGAAAAAATGGACTGGAACAAACCCATGTCTGATAACATGGAGGAAAATGGAAAGGTTATCTTTCTGGTAAAGAACAAGGTACTGAAGCCCGAACCCAAGATGCTTGATCAATGCAGGGGAATAGTGACCGCTGATTACCAGAACCACCTGGAGACGGATTGGATCGAAACGCTCCGGGCCAAATATACTGTTCAGGTGAACCGGGAACTGTTATCAGAGATAAAATAAACCCCGATATGTTCAAATTCAGTAATAGGATCAACATACTGAACTGCAGGTTTTTCCTCTCCGGTCTGTTTATGATCACCCTTGCTCTCTCCTGTACAAAGTTGGAGACCAGGAGCAGGGAGAAATCCCTGGCACAGGTATTGGAGAAGAATCTTTATCCCTCGAATATCAGGGATATCTTTCCAAGCAATGTCTCCGATGAAGATAGTATACTGATCCAGCAGAATTATGTGGATAAATGGGTTAAAAAGCAACTGATCCTGCAAAAAGCTGAATTGAATCTCACGGAAGAACAGAAAGATGTGAGGCAACAGATCGAAGAATACCGCTCTTCATTGCTTATTTATAAATATGAACAGAACCTGATCCTTCAGAAACTGGATACGCTCATCAGTGATGAAGAGATTGAAACATATTACATGGAAAATCCTTCCAATTTCAACCTTGACCGACATATTGTCAAGGCCCTGTTCATTAAACTTCCCATGGATGCACCCGATCTCTGGAGGGTAAGACAGATGTACAGATCGGAAAGGGAAGAGGATTTCAAGGAGCTCGAAAGTTACTGCTATCAGTACGGTGTTAAATATGATTATTTTGACGATAACTGGACCCCATTTACTACAATTACACGTGCCCTGCCAAACGAAATCAGAAATCCGGAAAGTTTTCTGCGATGGAACAGATACATCGAGCAACAGGACTCTGCATTCCGTTACATGGTCAATCTGAGGGAACACAGCCTGGCCGGTACGGTCGCCCCGCTGCCGTATATCGAGCAAAAAATCAGGAGCATTATCTTGAATAAGAGGAAGGTCCAGTTTGTCAGGGACCTGGAAAATAATATATATAAGGACGCGTTAAACAAGGGGAGTTTCACTATCTACTAAGGATACATTATAATGACAGGGAAGAGCTTATTAAGTACTTTATTGCTGGCCGGAACATTCCTTGGTGGTTTATCCGGACAATCCCTCATTCTTGACAGGGTCGTAGCCGTGGTGGGAGAATTTGTCATCCTTCAGTCAGATATCGAAAGTCTTTACCTCCAGAACAAAGCCCAGGGAATATCTTTACCAGGAGATGAAAAATGCGCCATTCTGGAGAATTTCCTTGGCGAGAAATTGCTATTAAACCAGGCCAAAATTGACAGTATTGAAATTTCAGAGAGTTCCGTTGAAATGGAACTTGATAACAGGCTGAGTTACTTCACCAGCATGATTGGTTCTCCTGAAGCCCTGGAAGAGTATTTTGGAAAATCCATTCTGGAGATCAAGGAGGATATGAGATCTGCAGTCAGGGATGCATCGATTACAAGGCAGATGCAGAGTACCATTACCGGAGAGGTTACCATAACACCCTCTGAAATCAAGGATTATTATAATGGCCTGTCAAAGGATAGTATACCCTACATCGATTTAAAGGTCGAGCTCAGCCAGATCGTCCAATATCCACCGGTAGATGAAGCTGCCGTCTTTGAGGTCAAACAAACATTGCTGGATCTCAGGCGAAGGATACTTGATGGTGAGAAATTCACAACACTTGCCGTGCTTTATTCTGAAGGCCCATCGGCCTCTAAGGGTGGAGAGATTGGTTTTATGGGAAAAGGGGAATTGGATGGTGAGTATGCAAAGGCTGCTTTTAGTCTTAAAGCCGGTGGTGTATCCACCATCGTGGAATCATCATTCGGATACCATATCATCCAGCTTATTGAAAGACGTGAAGAAAGGGTGAATACAAGGCATATCCTGATGAAACCAAAGGTAAAGCCTGAGGCCATCCGGGCCACCACGCGGAAACTTGACAGCATTGCCACCCTGGTACGCACGGATAGTGTAGAATTTGACCTCGCAGCAAGGATCTATTCGAAAGATATAAATACTGCAGTGAATGGAGGGATCATGGTAAATCCTGCCACCAATACAACCGCCTTTACCCTGGACGAGTTACAGCCTGCAGAATTCATTGCCCTCCGCGACCTGAAGGTCGGTGAGATCACGGAAGCCTTCAAATCAGAAGATGAAAATGGAAAAGAGGTCTATAAGATCGTCCGGCTGAGAAATCAAAGCAGTCCCCACCGGGCTAATCTCAAAGAGGATTATATAGTCCTCAAGGAAATGGCCCTGGGCATGAAAAAGAAGGAAGTATTCCAGCTTTGGATTGATGAGAAGATTAAGGAGACCTATGTCAGCGTTGATAATTCTTTTGCCGGATGCCAGTTATCCCGCAAGGGATGGATAAAATAAATAAGCATCCCCCATGTACCGGCCAATTCTAATACTTGCCTTGTTAATTGCAGGTACCCTGCTCCATGCCCAGGAAGAGAATAAAATTGAGATCCTGAACTCAGAATACATGGAATATGATGCCAGTATTGGCAGTGGTGTTATAAAATATGTAGGTGAAGTAGCCTTTCAACAGCAAAACATGCTGCTTAGTTGTGACAGTGCCTGGTATTTCGCACGGGAAAACACCGTGCATGCTTATGGAAATGTTCACCTCATCCAGGGCGATACATTAGACCTGTATGGTGATGAGCTCCGGTACTTCGGTAATGATAAATTTGCCGAGATGAGGCATAATGTCACACTGATAGACAAGGAAACAACACTGACCACGGATTACCTGGATTTTGACCTGGAGAACAACGTTGGTTACTATGAAAGGCACGGGCACATTGTCAATGGGGACAATACACTGGACAGCCGGGCCGGTTATTATTACACCCGCAGTAAATCACTGCATTTCAGGGACAGTGTTGTGATTGTCAATCCTGAATACACCATCTATGCAGATACATTGAGGTATCATACAGTAACGGAGATCGCCTATTTTTTGGGACCTACCCGTATTATCAGTCCGGAAAACTCCATATACTGCGAGAATGGCTGGTATGACACGCAGAAGAACATATCCCAGTTCAACAAAAATGCCTACCTGGAATCAGACGGGCAATACCTGAGGGGAGACAGTCTCTATTATGAAAGGGATAACGGAATGGGTATGGCCTTCGACAATGTGGAATTGTATGATTCAGTCCAGCAGGTCATATTGCTGGGTCGATATGCCATCTATTTTGAAGATCCCGAATACGCCATGCTCACCGACAGTGCAATCCTTATACAGATTTCAGATGAAGACAGTCTGTTTGTTCATGCCGATACCCTGAAATCAGTTGTTGACTCTACCGGGCAATATAAGATCCTGAGGGCATATTACAAGGTAAAGTTCCATCGCCCCGATATGCAGGGTATGTGTGATTCACTTGCCTATCTTGAAAGCGATTCAGTATTTCAGTTATTTGGCGATCCCGTCCTCTGGTCTGAAATCCATCAGCTTACCGCAGAACAAATGGATGTCCACATGGCCTTCGATGAGCCTGATTACATTGAACTTTCTAATGCCGCTTTCATTGTATCACAGGATGACAGCATCAGATTTAACCAGATTCGCGGCAGGAATATGGTGGGCCATTTCAGTGAAGATCAGCTTTCTCGTATTGATGTTAAGGGCAATGGTCAGAGCCTCTGGTTTGGAAGGGATGAAGGAGAACTGATCGGGGTCAACAAGGCAGAAAGCAGCGACATTAAGATCTACCTGGCAAACGGAGGGGTTGAAAGAGTAAATATGATCACCTCTCCCTCAGCCATATTATATCCCCCGGATGAGCTGCTGGAGGAAAATATGTACCTGAGCGGGTTTATCTGGCTGGAAGACCATCGTCCGAAGACCAAACAGGACATATTCCGCTGGAGCGAACACTAAATTTCTTTTAAAAGAAATATTAGTCAAAGCACCAATCTACAAGTGATTCAATGCTCTCATAGGAAGATACAATCCTCAGGTTCCCAGGGACATTCTGATATGAATATACCGAACGTGGAAATGCTGCGTCTCTCTCTATCAACTCACTGGATGCAGGTTCAAACCTCTGGTTTTGCAAATCTGCAAGTACAACCTTTCTCGGCGCAATACATCCGATCAGGTCCGGCAAATCATAGCCCGTCAGCACCCCTGCGATTCCCCAAGAGAAGTCAACCTCATAAGGATGACCTATGCCTCCGCCTTCATTCTCTATCAGGCCAATTTTATAAAACCTGTTCATTGCAACGGCCCGGTATGAGATCGGCGAACCAATAAGGGTAACATTATCCAATGAAGTATCGAATGCAGCAGCATGTATCAGAGGCAGACATGTCTCACCAACAGCAACGGCACCAACTTTATTATTATCAACATAATCAAGGCTCTTCAAATAACCAGCAGCCCTGACAATGTCACCCGCCTGGATGCCAACAACACTCCTTCCGATTAATACAGCTGTATAACCGGGCCCTAACGGCCTTGTAGCGGTATTTTTTGTTTCACCTGTACCCATAACATCCACAGCAGCCACTATATATCCTTTTTTAACCAATTTTTCAATCTCTCCTCCAGGTAAAGCCTCCGCAGCCTTGCCTTCCGGATGAAGATATACAATGGCTGGATGCTTCCCCGTAATCATGTCAGGCACAAATAAAAGCAGCGGTATTACATAATCTCCCTCACCTTTAATCGCATACTTTCCCACAGTATAACCATCTCTCTGGTACCTGCCGTTCAGGAAGGGTTCATATTCAAAAACCTCAGAAACATTATAACCGGAAATGCCCTTTGCCTTTACCATAACACCGTTCAGATGCCTTGCAATATCTTTCCTTGATTTCTCAAGATTCCTAATAAGTTCTTCTGTTTCCCTTTTATTAACATCGAATACCATATCTCCACCCAGGGATGTCGAAATCTGACCGGTCGGTGTTACGGTCAATTCGGCCTCTGATAATATTGTAACTTCTTCTTCTGCGGGGTCACCAGGCAAGTCGAAATGATGCATGAAAAATTCATATATCCTTAACCGTATCCTGGGAGTCATCCAGTGTTTAAAATCATCCTCAACCAGGTCCAGGTTATCCTCATAACCGAGCAACGCATAGGCCTTTTTTACCTCCCCGAACGATTCCCGCGCTCCTTGTATTGACAGATACTGGTCACGTGTAACAAATGTCATTAATGTCGGTTTCGGCGCCCGCACTTCAAGCAGGTCTTCAAATGTTATTCCTTCCGCGACTCCCCGGATAAATATTGTCTCCGCATCCTGTACTCCTTTTGTCTCAAGCTGTCTCCTCGAAGCAGTAGACCAGCTGCATGGTACAGATACCTTTACCCGGTCATCAAAAGCCGCTATGTAGGAGGTAATCGTTCCACCACCGGAGAATCCCGTTACTCCAATCCTTTCCGGATCAACATCATCGCGGGTCAGCAAATAATCGATCCCCCGGATCCCGTCCCATATAAAATACCTGCCTGGAGAAACACCCGATAATAAACACTGGTTCCCCAAATAACAATGTTCTATCACCGAATAACCGATAGAAGAAAAGTTTATACCGGGGTCATAATACTGTACATGCTCCCCCTGCCCGATAGGGTCGATGGCCAAAACAATAATACCCTTCCTTACAAGGTTCAGATATACCTTTTGATAGAGCTCCGCCCTGAAGGCTTCCTGGTTATGCCCTATCACATTAAGCACCGCCGGAATTTTTCCATCAATCTTGTCTGGAATAAAAAGACAACCCGTAACATAAAAGTTCGGCATCGATTCATAAATAATCTTCTCCACCCTGTAGCCTTCTTTATACAAGACACCGGTAATTCTTGCATTAAGCGGGGTCTTCTCAGGGAATGGACCGACTAACTTCAATAGTTTATCCTTAACAAGTACCTGTCTTTTCTGCCAATCACTCCTGGTTTTCAACTTCGCTATCTCTCCATCCCTGAGAGTATAATAATCATTTGCCTGCCCGATAAGATCATGAATCAGCATGCTTCCCGCATTATTCCATATTACCCATTGCTGAAAAACATCCAGGTTTTCCTTCTGGGCAAACCCCCTGGATACATTAATAAAAAAACAGAAAAAAAAGACGGTAATATACTCTCTCCTGATTATATGCATGATCTTTCAGTCTGGCATTAATGATTATCAGCGAAAGTCCAACCCACAGGAAAATCGATCACATCGGCAATGTTGACCTTTTTCCCGGTTTCAATTGATTGCCTGGCTGCAATGCCGATCAGGCTGGAAAATATTCCGGCACGGCTATCTGCTATCTTTCCAAGAGGATCTTTTTCTTCCTGAAGGAAAAGCATATCCTTTAGTTTTTTGTCCGCTCCCCCGTGCGTGCCCACAGAAGGATCTACGTGCCAGGTCTTTGTGTCCTTAAAATTATGTGTCAACCGAAAGTCAGAACCATGTCCGGGATCCCAGGGCTGGCGTTGAAATCTCCTTACATCAAGCCTTCCTTTTTGCCCGTTAAATGCAATCCTCTGACCTTCATAAGGTAAAAATGCATTCAGGGAATAACTTAAGATGGCGCCTGTATTGTATCTCACCTCTACTGTCATGGTATCAAATGTGTCAATTTCATTATCCCACACGCAGCCATCTCTTAGATACCCATCCTCTTTTTCGCATGCCACATACATCTCTGTCATCAATTTACTGTCAGATATATCCCAGTAAAAATCACATTTTTCGGTAAAGGAGCAATTTCGACAGTTTTTACCCCTGAAGGCATTGTTCTTACCATAAAAAGAGACATCTCCAAATGCACTTACTTCTAAAGGCTCAGCATCCAGGAACCAGTTTATCTGGTCGAAATGGTGGGAGGCTTTATGGCACAGTAATGTTCCTGAGAACCTGGATTTACCATGCCAGCGCCTGAAGTAACTTGCTCCATGGTCAATGTCAAGGAATTCCATAAACTCCGCTGAGATAATTTTCCCCAGGGTTCCTGAAACCAAGACCTTTTTTATTTCCTCAGCAGAGGCTGAATGCCTTGCGTTGAAAGTAGTGATTATTTTCCTTCCGGTCCTTTTTTCGGTGTCCAGCATTTTCTGTGCCTGCCAGGCTTCCGTTACCAGGGGCTTTTCGCAGATGACATCACACCCGAGTTCCATGGCCCTGATGGCATACTCTGCATGGAAGCAGTCGGTAGTTGTGATGATTACGGCATCTGGTTTGGTTTCCTCTACCATGCGGTTGAAATCCCTTGCCAGGTAGACCGGAGCAGTGGTGCCAATGTATTTTTTTGCAAAATCCAGTCTTTTGGGATTGATATCGCACAGGGCCACCATATCCAGTTGATCCGGATAGTGTATTAAAAGGTCTTTGCCCCAGGTGCTTGTACCCCTGGACCCTGTGCCAACCAAGGCAATCTTAAGCTTCTTTCCAGGTTCACGAGCTGCAAAAGAACTGTTTGAGATTAATCCTAAAGCCGAAATGCCTAAAGTCAACTTCGTGCCTTTATTAATAAATTCTCTTCTGTTTAATTCCATTTTCGTGTAGATTAGTGGGAGCCATACCTGTTACGGTTTGCTGTTATTAATGAGAACCGGAACACAATTAAGCATGACCATCCAGGTTCACATAAAAGTAACTATTTTTCACGATCTTCATCTAATTTGTGATTCCAAACACAGGTAGTGGCGGCACCAGTGTGTCTGGGGAGGATTGGCTAAAGGCCAGCCTTTTTATGTCTCTTTGGTTTTAACTGATATTGATTAAAAAAAGTGCCTGCATTTTGCGGTTAGTGCCGCAAAATTAAGCACGCTTTTAATCAATATAAATTTGAGGGAAATTCGGTGGGGAGGATAGAAAAAAAAGGCTGCCCTTTTGACAGCCTTTCTCCCTAGTATTCGTCTTCGTTAAAAAAGAAATCATCCTTACTTGGATAATCAGGCCAAATGTCCTCAATGCTCTCGTAGATTTCTCCTTCATCCTCGATTTCCTGTAAATTCTCAATAACCTCGAGTGGGGCACCGGAACGAATGCCGAAATCTATTAACTCATCTTTTGTGGCTGGCCAGGGAGCATCCTCCAATTTTGAAGCTAACTCTAATGTCCAGTACATATTGCAGGTGCTTTCGTGTGATAAAAATTATCTGGTAATCCTAAAATTCGTGCAAATATAAAAAAAAATGGATATCAGATAACAGGTTGCCAGATTATTTCTTCAATTTTTAGTTCCCAGGCGATTTTCCTGGCCAGGATAAATAGGTAATCCGACAGACGGTTAAGGTATTTTACGAGGATTGCTGTTTGATCAGAGTTTTTAATAAATTTCACACTGTATCTCTCAGCCCTGCGGCAGGTTGTTCTTGCAAGGTGGCAGTAGCTTACGGTGGTATGACCGCCTGGAAGGATGAAGGACTGCAAAGGTTCAAGTTCCTGGTCCATCCGGTCAATTTCAGTCTCCAGAAAGCCTATATCCTCCTCATGAAGTTCAGGCATGGGGACAGCGCTGTCTTTTTTTTCACTGGCCAGGATTGTTGAACCAACCATGATCCTGTCCTGTATCTTCAAAAGTGTTTCCCTCATTTCCTCATCACTCAGCTGGTCCCTGATGAGACCCATCCAGGAATTCAATTCATCAAGTGTCCCGTAAGCTTCCAGCCTGGGATGATCCTTGGGTACAATATTTCCGCCCAGCAGGGTGGAGGTTCCCCTGTCACCTGCTTTGGTATATATTTTCATTGGCTTTACGGTCTACTTTTCTCCTTTGGATTCAACAGGTACTTCATTGTCAACATCCGATTCCACCTCACCGTCCATTAATTTTACCACCCGTCTGGCCCTTTTTGAAATATCCGCTTCGTGTGTAACTACAATGATGGTATTGCCTAATTCATGGATTTCATCTAAGAGGTTCATGATATCTACAGAAGTTTTGGAATCAAGGTTTCCTGTCGGTTCATCCGCCAGGATAATGGAAGGATGGTTGACCAGGGCCCGGGCAATGGCCACACGCTGCCTTTGTCCCCCGGACAATTCATTTGGTTTATGCGCAATGCGATCCGTCAGACTCACGCTTTCAAGTACTTCCTTTGCACGCTCCAGCCTGTCTGCCTTGGAAAAACCTGCATATATCAGTGGCAGCGTTACATTCTCAAGGGCTGTATAACGGGGCAATAAATTGAAAGTCTGGAATACAAATCCTATTTCATTATTCCTTATATCGGCAAGCTGGTTATCATCAAGCTTGCTGACATCTTTATTATTCAGAACATACTTCCCAGAAGTGGCTGTATCAAGGCATCCTATAAGGTTCATGAGGGTGGATTTCCCCGAACCTGATGGCCCCATAATGGCAACATATTCATTTTTGTCAATATCAATATTTACAGATCTCAGGGCCCTTACGATGATGGTTCCTATCTTATAATTCTTGACGATCTTTGATAATTCGATAATCTTCTCCATACGTTTTATAAAATTAGTACGAATTTAAGGATATAAACGAAACAGCTGATACAATAATTTTAAAAAATGACGACAAAATGATCCTTTTGGATCTTCTCTCCCACAAATACAATACCTGTATTGAATAATTCAATACTCAGGCTGATTTCAGGACGCTTGATAATCCTTCTCCATGCCCGGTACATGCCCCTCGACCAGTGTATGTCGTCCATCACAATCACCAGGTCCTGTCTTTCTGAAGCCAGTACCCTGGATACATATGAGATCAGTCTTTCTTCCCTGTGATCACCATCAATAAAGACGAACAAACCCGGACCGGCCTGGTTCAGGAGTCCGGGCAGTATTTCAGTAAACAGTCCCATGTGAACCTCGATATTACCAACACCAAGCTTATCAAATCCCTTTTCGGCCAACCGGGCGATAGCGGGAGATCCTTCACAGGTATGGAGTCGACCTCCCGGATTTCCCAGGGACAGATACAAACTGCCTATACCTAAACCCGTGCCCAGCTCTATCATCGTGGCCGGTTTCAGATGATCTGCCAGCCTGGCAAGCAAGCGCCCGCGCTTTGGCGAAACAGCTGTATTCCTGACCAGGTCACAGATCCGTCTTTCGCGGTCCCCTCCCCTCCAGGAACCTGCGCCATGATCTTCCACAGGTATTGTTCCGGTCATCTTCAGCAGGTCATGCCTGTATTCTTCAATTTGTGCAAATCCGGGAACATCTGGCCCCTTCCCGTAGATCACCCCGCTTACAATCTCATAGGCAAAAGGAGGATGAATCCCTCTCCCTTTCCTGTGGCGGGCCCTTAACCTGTAATTCAAATACATCATAACCAACACAAATATATAAGTTAGAATTCCGATATTTATTATTTATTTCAGCCTTCGTTATGGCCGACCCTTTGCAAACAGAAATCAAATTCCTAACGGGCATAGGACCCAAACGTGCAGATCTGCTTAATCGTGAACTGAATATCCATACGTTTGAAGACCTGCTTTATCATTTTCCCTACCGCTATATAGACCGTTCCCGGTTTTACAAAATCTCTGAAATCAGTTCACAGCAGCCCTACATCCAGATCAGGGGACGGATCAGTTCCCTGGAGGTAACCGGTCCCAGGTATAAGAAACGGCTGATAGCGAAATTCAGTGATGATACCGGAACGATCGATCTGGTTTGGTTCAAGGGGGTATCCTGGATCAGGGAAACCCTCAAAAAGGACAGGGAATATGTGGCCTTTGGTAAACCAAACCTGCACGGGCGACAGCTCAACCTGGTACATCCTGAACTGGAAGAAGCAGAAAAGTATGTGAAGCAGCTTTCATCCGGACTCCAGGCCATGTACAGCACCACGGAGAAACTGAAGAAGAACTACCTGACATCCAGGACCATACAAAAGTTAGTCACCACGCTGTATCAAACACAGAAACCTTCCGTAAAAGAGACTTTACCAGGCTATCTCATTGAAAAACTAAACCTCACCTCCCTGTCCAAAGCCTTGTTTGCCGTTCATTTTCCCTCGGATCTAAAAGAACTGGAACGGGCCAGGCTGAGATTGAAATTTGAGGAACTTTTTTTCATCCAGCTGAATATTCTGAAACAGAAGGTGAACCGGGAAAAAAATGTCCGGGGACTGGTATTCTCAAAAGTCGGTGAATACCTGAATACATTTTACAGGGACCGGCTTCCATTTGAACTGACAGGTGCACAAAAGCGCGTCATAAGAGAGATCAGAAAAGATATCGGTTCCGGCCGGCAGTTGAATCGCCTCCTGCAGGGAGATGTTGGCAGCGGAAAGACACTGGTGGCCCTGATGAGTATGCTCATTGCCCTTGATAACGGATACCAGGCCTGCCTCATGGCACCAACTGAGATCCTTGCAACACAGCATTTTGCCACGCTGCAGAAAATGCTCGGCGACATGCCGGTAAAATATAGCCTGCTGACAGGATCCACCAAAAAAGCCGAACGCGAGGAGATTCACAAATCACTGCTTGATGGTAGTCTGCAAATCCTGACCGGGACTCATGCACTGCTCGAGGAGACGGTACAGTTTCATAACCTGGGACTGGTAATCATTGATGAGCAGCACCGCTTTGGAGTAGCTCAACGGGCCAGGTTGTGGGAAAAGAATATCCAGCCACCCCATGTGCTGGTCATGACCGCCACCCCCATCCCCAGAACCCTGGCCATGACCCTGTACGGAGACCTGGATGTATCGGTCATTGATGAACTTCCGCCGGGCAGAAAACCGGTCAAAACAGTACATTACACTGATTCAAAAAGACTTCGGGTGCATGGTTTCATGAGAAAACAGATTGCTGAAGGGAGGCAGGTATACATCGTTTACCCCCTCATCCGGGAATCAGAAAAAATGGATTACAAAGACCTGGAGGATGGGTACTTCAGCATAAAACAGGCCTTTCCTTCCCCTGATTATGCTGTGAGTATTGTGCACGGCAAGCTGAAAGCAGGAGAAAAAGAGTTCGAAATGAAACGTTTTCTGGAGAAAAAGACCCAGATCATGGTGGCTACCACAGTGATCGAGGTCGGTGTCGATATCCCAAACGTTTCAGTAATGGTTATCGAAAGTGCAGAAAGGTTTGGCCTTTCCCAGTTGCACCAGCTAAGAGGACGTGTCGGCCGCGGGACAGACCAGTCCTACTGTATCCTGATGACCTCGAACAAACTGTCCGATGATGCACGGCAGAGGATCAGTACCATGGTAAGGACCACCGATGGCTTTGAAATTGCCGAAACTGACCTTAAACTCCGTGGACCAGGTGACCTGGAAGGCACCCAGCAGAGCGGCATTCCTTTTGAATTAAAAATCGCCCACCTCGGGAAGGATTCTCAAATCCTTCAATATGCCAGAGAAACTGTCATCCAACTACTGGAGGAAGACCCACTGCTTGACCATCCTAAAAATGCAGTCCTGGTTGTACAGCTGAAAAAACTGTCAAAAGGCACTTTCAATTGGGGTGTGATAAGCTAAGTTTATTTAAACCGATTCTAAATTGTTTAGGCATCTGAAAAACTGACAAAAAGCAATCTAAACATATTATAGTATCTATATTTTTGTATGGATTTAAAACTTCCAGTTCTTCCATGCCAGATAAAAAGATTTCACATGATGGAGTGATAGCATCTTTGAGTGAAGACCGGGTTACGGTGAAAATCACCAGTTATGCTGCCTGCACAAGCTGTCATGCAAAAGGAGCCTGTAATATGGCCGGGAGCGAAAATGAGAAACTGCTCCATATCCCTGTGTCTGATCCAGACTTCTGCATTGGCGAAAAAGTAAGGGTCATTCTGGCCCAGTCACTTGGTTTCAGGGCCCTCTTCCTGGGTTATGTACTACCCTTCCTGCTGGTCCTTACCGTGTTGCTTGCCATGACTGCCGCCGGTAGTCATGAACTGGTAGCGGGACTGGCTTCACTGGCCGTGCTGGTGCCATATTATGCAGGATTAAAATTAATGAGGGGAAAAGTAGACCGGCAGTTTTCTTTTTTTGTGCAGAAAACCTGAGTGTTAATTTATGAGCCCGATCGTATTATATACCATTATATCACTGAGTGCAACCGGAATTGCAGCAGCCATCATCCTGTTTGTCATTGCACAGCGCTTTAAGGTCATTGAGGACCCCAGGTTAGATCTCGTTGAAGATGCCCTGCCTGGCGCCAACTGCGGAGGGTGTGGATTTGCAGGCTGCAGGAATTTTGCCGAAGCCTGTGTAAGGGCGGATAACCTGGTCAAGCTTTTTTGTCCGCCGGGGGGCAACGATACGATGGCTGAGGTAGCTACCATCCTGGATAAGGAAGCCGTTGAAAAGGATCCGCTGGTAGCCGTGATCCGTTGCTCCGGATCATTTGCCCACCGTGAAAAGGTTAATAATTATGATGGTGCTGCATCCTGTGCCATCGCCAGCAGCCTTTACTCGGGCGATACGGGCTGCCAGTACGGATGTCTTGGACATGGTGATTGTGTGAGGGTATGCGAGTTTGATGCCATCCATATGAATCCCGAAACCGGCCTCCCTGTAGTTACTGACGATAAATGTACGGCATGTAATGCCTGTGTAGTGGCCTGTCCCAAGGACATCATAGAACTGCGGAAAAAGAACAAGAGAGACCGGAAAATATTTGTCAGCTGCATCAATCAGGACAAGGGAGGCATTGCCAAAAAGAGTTGCTCGGTTGCCTGTATAGGATGCGGGAAATGCGAAAAGGTTTGCCCGCACGATGCCATTACAATTGAGAATTTCCTGGCCTATATAGACCCCGTAAAATGTAAACTGTGCAGGAAATGTGTCCCGGAATGTCCGACAGATGCCATTCTGGAAATTAATTTTCCACCCAGAAAAGAGAAGGAAGCAGAAATAAAACCGGATAAGGGGGCGGAAACAGCAGTCGAGCCAATTGCCTCTGATAATACTGATGCAGAACCTAAAAGCGAATAGAGAAAGTGTTTAAAACATTCAGACCTGGCGGCATACATCCTTCCGATAACAAGCTCACAGCCGGAAGCGAAATAAGGGGACTTCCCGTTCCCGGCCAGGTAAGCATTCCCATGAACCAGCATATTGGAGCCTCACCCAAGATCCTGGTTGAAAAAGGTGACTTGGTGAAAGTTGGCCAGCTCATCGCACAGGAAGAAGGTTTCATTTCTGCCAACATCCACTCTTCGGTATCCGGGAAAGTCCTCAAGGTGGATGCAGTGGTTGACATGTCAGGATACAAACGTAAGGCGATCACCATAAAGGTGGAGGGTGATGAATGGTTAGAGGAAATCGACACTTCGACTGAACTGGTAAAGGAAATAAGCCTTGAACGCCATGAAATTGTCCGGAAAATAAATGAATCAGGTATTGTAGGGATGGGAGGTGCCACTTTCCCTACCCATGTTAAACTCATGTTGCCCCGGGGCAAAAAGGCAGAATACCTGATCGTCAATGGCGCTGAATGTGAACCTTACCTGACATCCGATCATGTCCTGATACTGGAAAAGGCAGAACAGATACTGACCGGGACCTCCATCATGATGAAAGCCCTGGATGTAGATAAAGCAATCATCGGTATCGAAAACAATAAACTGGATGCCATTGCACATATGTCCACACAGGCAGAACATTACCCGGGTATACAGGTCCAGGGACTGAAAGTAAAGTACCCCCAGGGAGGGGAGAAACAATTGATCCAGGCCCTCATTAACAGGGAGGTGCCCTCGGGTGGACTACCCATCGATGTGGGTGCCGTGGTTTTCAACGTTGGGACCCTTCTCGCCACATACCAGGCCATACAGAAAAACAAGCCGCTTTTTGAACGGGTGGTCACGGTAACAGGAAAATACCTTGCAAATCCCGGCAATCTCATGGTACGGATCGGAACACCGGTCTCTGCATTGATTGAGGCTTGCGGCGGACTTCCTGAGAACACAGGCAAGATCATCTCTGGCGGTCCCATGATGGGCAAGGCCCTGAACAGTCTGGAAGTGCCTATTATTAAAGGAACCAGTGGCATTACTGTCTTGCCGGATACCGAATCCACGAGAAAGGAGATACATAATTGCATACGCTGTTCAAAGTGCATTACAGTTTGTCCAATGGGACTCGAGCCTTACCTGCTTATGCCCATGGGTGAAAGGGAATTGTTCGAACGCATGGAAGAGGAGTGGACAATGGATTGTATCGAATGTGGCTCATGCAGTTATATCTGTCCTTCTAACAGACCACTGCTTGATTATATCAGGCTTGGTAAGGTGGAAATCAACAAGATCAGAAGAGCAAGAAAAAATTAATTTATGGGTATATTAACCATATCACCATCTCCACACGACCACAGCAGTGAATCGGTTTCAAAACTGATGTATGGTGTGATCATTGCATTGTTGCCCGCTTTTCTTGTTTCTGTATATTTTTTCGGCATTGGAACAATCATAATTACGCTCACGGCTATGGTTTCCTGTGTCGTATTCGAATGGTTGATCCAGCGGTTTTTAATGAAAGAAAAGCCCGCCATTTCAGACGGATCGGCGATGGTAACCGGCATATTGCTGGCTTTCTGTCTGCCTACCAACCTGCCAATCTGGTTGGTCATCCTCGGGAGCTTCGTAGCCATTTCAGTAGGAAAGATGTCATTCGGTGGACTGGGCAACAATCCTTTCAACCCGGCACTTGTAGGCAGGGTATTCCTTTTCATTTCATTCCCGGTACAGCTGACCAGCTGGCCTGAACCGGGAGTAAATCATTTTGCCTACCTGGATGCTTCCACCGGAGCCACCCCCCTCAATATTATGAAAAATGGCATAAAGAGCGGGGAGACCATGAGTGAGATCCTCCTGGATATTCCCTTTTACCAGGACATGTTCATTGGCAGGATGGGAGGATCGGCAGGTGAGATTGCTGCTGCAGCATTACTGATTGGCTTGATCTACCTGCTTATCAGAAAGATCATCACCTGGCATATCCCGGTAAGCATACTGCTGACAGTGGCTGTTTTTACGGGCATCATGTGGCTGAGCGAACCTGCTCTGAACCCGAATCCGCTTTTCCACCTGCTGAGCGGTGGCCTTATGCTGGGAGCGGTATTTATGGCTACAGACTATGTCACATCCCCCATGATTGCTAAAGGGATGTGGATCTATGGGATTGGGATAGGGGTCATCACGGTAGTTATCCGGGTATTTGGAGCCTACCCGGAAGGGGTACAATTTGCCATCCTGATCATGAATGCATTTACACCTTTGATCAATAAATACATAAAACCAAAAAGGTTTGGAAAGGAGGTGGCAAATGGCTAAAAAAGAATCGACATTTAAAAATATGGTGCTGACCCTCTTCCTGGTTACCTTGTTTGCGTCTTCCGCACTGGCATTGATCTATGAAGTGACGAAGGGCCCCATTGCCGAGGCAAAAAGGCTTAAAAAGGCAAATGCCATTGGAGAAGTGGTGCCGGCCTTTGACAATGATCCCGGAACCGAAGTAAAAAAGCTTGCTGTAAACGGAGATACCCTTTATTTCTACCGTGCCTGGATGGGAGGTGAAGTTACAGGCATCGCGGTGGAAAGTTACACCCGTGCCGGGTTTAGTGGTTTGATCAAGGTCATGGTGGGATTTCTTCCAGATGGGACCCTGCATGATATTGAGGTGCTGGAACATGCTGAAACACCCGGACTCGGGGATAAAATGGAGAAGGAAAAATCATTTGATAAGACTACCGGTGAATCGTGGACCACTCAGTTTAAAGGGAGGGATCCGAGGAATTTTTCACTCATGGTAAAACAGGACAATGGGGATGTTGACGCCATCACAGCGGCTACCATAACATCACGTGCATTCTGTGATGCTGTTCAGCGGGCTTACGACGGCCTTCTGGTGGTGACTGGTGATCTGGATTATGACGCCATCAGCGGCAGTACCGGGCAGCCAATCGCAGAGTAAGGGGAATACAGTGAATATATAGCAATGCCCTAATAAAAAAGATATGAGTCAGTGGAACAATTTCAGCAGGGGTTTTTTTAAGGAGAATGCGGTCTTTGTATTACTCCTCGGACTGTGCCCAACGCTGGGTGTAACAACATCTGCATTCAATGGTCTGGGAATGGGACTGGCAACCACCTTTGTGCTGTTGATGTCAAACATCGTGGTTTCCATCATAAAGAGATACATCCCTGATAAGGTAAGGATCCCTTCCTACATTGTTATCATTGCATCCTTCGTAACCATCGTTGAACTTATAATGCAGGCATATGTACCCGATCTGTTTGCCGCCCTCGGATTATTCATCCCCCTGATCGTTGTAAATTGCCTGGTGCTGGGACGTGCAGAAGCATTTGCATCGAAAAACAACCTCATCACTTCTGCCATTGATGGACTGGGAATGGGACTGGGATTTACAATGGCACTGGTAATGCTGGGTGCAGTACGCGAGATACTCGGAAGCGGATCCCTGTTCGGATTAAAATTTATCCAGGGGGATGGTATGATAGTATTTTTACTTGCTCCGGGGGCATTCCTTGCACTGGGGTACCTGATAGTAATCATCAATAAGATAAACAAGAAAAAGGCCTGACAATGAATTATGTGATAATTATCATCTCAGCCGTATTTGTCAATAACATTGTACTAATCAAGTTCCTGGGTATCTGTCCTTTTATTGGTGTCTCCAACAAGGTTGAAACATCAATTGGCATGACCGGTGCTGTCACATTTGTGATGGTAATAGCGACCATCGTTACCTATATTCTCCAGGTTTACGTCCTGGAACCCCTGAATATCACCTTCATGCAAACCATCACTTTCATCCTGGTGATCGCTTCCCTTGTTCAGATGGTCGAGATCATGCTGAAAAAAGTGAGCCCATCGCTCTACGAGGCCCTGGGTATATTCCTGCCCCTGATCACAACGAATTGTGCAGTCCTGGGGGTTGCAGTTCTTGCCGTTCAGAATGATTATAATTTACTGGAGAGTGTTGTATTTGCCATTGGAAATGCCATCGGGTTTGGTATTGCCCTGATCGTATTTGCGGGGATCAGGGAACAACTGGAACTGGTAAATGTCCCGGATGCCATGAAGGGTGTACCTATTGCCTTTGTAGTCGCAGGCCTCCTGGCTCTGGCATTTCTGGGCTTCTCAGGAATTGTCTAATAATTACTCCTCCTTGATTTCTTCCCTTTCTTCTTTTTCTTTTCCTTCTTATCCTGATTATTAGTGTAGTTTGCAGCGAGTGCTGCACCCACAAGGCCGGCATTATTTAGTAATTCAGCAGATACCACCCTGGCCTTAACCGTAAGAAGTGGAAGAAAACGTTCACCCTTCTTGCTGGCACCACCTCCAAGAATGATAAGATCAGGATTGACCAGTTTCTCAAGGGTGACAAGGTATTTGTCAAAACGTTTTGCCCAATCCTCCCAGCTCAGATCTTCAGCTTTTCTGGCAGCATCAGCAGCATATTTCTCCGCATCCATTCCCATTAATTCAATATGGCCAAACTCGGTATTTGGCACCAGCCTGCCATTTACAAACAGAACAGTGCCTATGCCGGTTCCTATCGTACAAAGAAGTACGACACCATTGGTATCCACTCCGGCACCAAATTTCATTTCAGCCAGGCCTGCTGCATCTGCATCATTTATAACAGAGACCGGGAGGCCGGTTGCCTTTTTAAATAATTTATTAATATCAGTTTCAATCCAGGAGTCATCAAGATTGGCTGCGGTCTTTGCCACCCCGTTCTGTATAACGCCTGGAAAACCACATCCAATCGGGCCTTCCCATTTGAAATGTTTGACCATCTCGGCTATTAAAGGAGCTACATTTTGAGGGGTTGCAGGTGAGGGCGTAGGAATCCGGTATCTTGATTCGAGCATCAATCCATCATCTGTATTCACGGGGGCTCCTTTAACACCCGAACCTCCGATATCAATGCCCAATACCTTATTATTCTTCATAAAAGGAGTCTGAGGTGCATTAAAGATAATATTTTTTTTCTTGACAAGCCTTAAAAATGCCATAAATACCAATAATTAAGCTATTTGGCCAGGCAGGACATAATCCTTGAATTCTTTGATTTGTTTTATATCTCCCCTAATTTCAGTAAATTGATCCATTGTAATCAGAACTGAACCATGGAAAAATACTTAATCGATTTGCTTGAGACGAACAACAGGGTGATAGTTCCTGACCTGGGTGCCTTCATTATCAGACAACAAGAACCTCAGGAACTTGTGTTTAACGACCTGCTGGCTTTTAACGATGGTATGCTTACATCACATATAAAACAGCAGGAAGGAATTTCCATGTCCAAAGCACAAGTTAAGATTGAAGAGTTTGTTGACCAGGTTAAGAAAGTATTGACAAAAGGAGACATATATCACCTCGAAAATCTCGGCTACCTTAAAATGGATGACTCCAGTAAAATTGAGTTTTCCGTGACTAAATTTCCGAGTGCCAGGGCAGAAGTGGTATCAGCTTCCACCTTAAGACAGGAAGAGGATCTTGAGGCCACCGAACAGGCAGAGAAAGACAGCCCGGAGGAGATGCCTGTACCAGCTGAAGAAGAAGCCATAGAGGAGGAAACTCCGGTTTCGGAAGTACCAGAGGAGGAAGATCTGGTTTTGGAAGTACCAGAGGAGGAAACTCCGGTTTCGGAAATGCCAGAGGAAGAAGATCTGGTTTTGGAAGTACCAGAGGAGGAAGCTCCGGTTTCGGAAGTGCCAGAGGAAGAAGATCTGGTTTTGGAAGTGCCAGAGGAGGAAGCTCCGGTTTCGGAAGTGCCAGAGGAGGAAGCTCCGGAAAAAGAAACTCTTGCTGATGAAGGCGCGGAATGGAAGGCTCCTGAGGGGAATGTCCCGGATGAAGAAATCCAGGAAGAGGCAAGAGAAGTCGGCAGCTTCACCCTTGAAGACCAGACTGCAGAAATAGAGGTGGATGCTTCAGAAGATACACCTTTGGTACCTGACGCTGAAGAGCCTCCCTTTTTAATCGAGGAGCAGGAGAATCAGGAGGAAAAGAAAGTAACTGTTGTCGGGACCAGCCAGGCTCGGCTGGAAGCTGCCGCGGAAGCGGCTGTGGATGATGAGAATAAAGCACAGGAATCCGAACAGGAGTCAGTTTCAACGACCGAAACAAGCATCCCCTACTATGTAGAAAGAGAGAAAAGGATCAGGAGCATCTGGCCCTGGGTTGGAGGAGCGGCAGCCCTGATCATAATCCTGCTCGTTGCTGCCTGGTTTTTCTTTCCGGATGAGGTCAACCGTATTTTTGCAGGAAAGTCAGCTGAGACTGTAACTACAGAAGAACAAGTCTCCGACGATTCCACCACGCCCGGACAGGAAACAACGAGCGGCAGCGAAGAGGGAATAGCAGCTGAAACAGATGCTCCCGGGAGTGATACTGAAGAAAATGCCGCCCAGGAAGCTGAAACAGATCAAACCGGTGTAGAATCCGTGGAAGAGACAGAACCTGAGCCAGAAACCCCTCCTGCAGGCCAGTCCAAGAAATACTATATTGTTGCCGGGATGTTCTCCATCCGGACAAATGCTGAAGATCTTGTAAATACCCTGAAGGCCAAAGGTTATGATGCAGAGCTCTTTGGAAGGCATGGCAACCTGTACGCAGTATCTTTCAGTTCCCATGTATCAAAGACAACAGCTGCACAGGAATTGAACCGGATAAGGGAGCAAATTAACCCCAAGGCATGGTTACTTTACTATTAAGAGCAGGCTTGCATGATCATCGAATCCATCAAAAAATACAAATGGGAGGGGAAAAAGGCCCTGATCGTTGAGGATGATCCTTCTGCGGCATTCCTGTTGTCGGAAATACTCCAGCACACATCAATACAGGTGGAAACAGTAAATTCCGGACTTGACGCCGTGGAAAAATGCAAAACTGATCCGAGTATTGATGTGGTACTGCTGGACCTGCATATCCCCGGAATATCCGGTTTCGAAGCAGCCACCCAGATCAAGCAGATAAGGAAAGACCTTCCCATCATTGCCCAGTCCGCCTATGCACTTATCGAAGAGAAAGAAAGGGCCATCGAAGCAGGATGCGATGCGCATATCTCAAAACCCATTAATACATTTGATTTGCTGGCAGCCATTCACCATTTCCTGGATTTGGGCGATCTTCCTTTCCTATAGCCTAAATTCCCTGTAATAACACTTTTACAGGCAACAGTTTCAGGCACTTTTTCCCTGCTGAAGGAATCAGTCATACACTCATTGTTCAGTTTTGTATCAATCTTACTTTTGCCAGCACAGGCTGATGGTCTGAGGAAACAAATCCAAGGTTGATTCCCTGTATATCAACAGGAATAATATTTGGAGACAGAAGGTAATAATCGATCACAGTAGTAGGGGAAAGTGCCGGATCATAGGGTTTAGCCACTCTTCTGTTGGTAGGGACAGTGGGATCATATAACCAGGTCCAGTCCCCCGGCAGATAGCCTTCCTCAATATAAGCCAATTGAATGGTGTCGAAGATATTATGCTCGAATTCAGGTTGAAAACCAGAAGGTGTCTGGTTCCAGTCCCCTCCTACAATAATATAGTTCCCCTTTTCATACTCATCCACCAAGAATTCATGAAGATAGTCCATTTGTCCCTTTCTTAGTGTACCGTCATCATAGGCTGAATTATGGGTGTTTATAACCAGTAATTGCCTGTCGCCTGCAAGAGGATACCGGTTTACCAGGAAACAACGGTCAAGCATAAAAGTACCTTTGGGCCAGGCATAATTACCCGGGAATGAATGGCGGACACTGGATACCGGTTTAGTTTTGCTCAGTGTGGCTATCCCTGATAAAACTCTGCCATAGGGAGAAGTCACTGGCATGGGAACACAGAATACATCGTAATTCTTTCCGAAAGCAGCATGAGATCCTTCTAAATGATTTACCAGCGCATCCAGCTGGTTGATGCGATAGCTTCTCTTGGATTTCACATCCACTTCCTGGAACAGGAAAAAATCGCATGAATCCAGGCTGGCAGTAAAATCCAGGACATCAAGCAGGTTGGACTTTACGGTAGCTTCCTCACTCCGTACTTTCTCCCCTCCATCATAAAAGAAATCCATTTCATGCCCCAGTCCACAGTATCCTATATTCCATATCATCAGGTCGAAAATACTGTCTGTGAGTACCGGTGCATCCGCTTGCTCAAACAGAAGGGTTTTCTCATCCGGCCTGTAATCTGATATTGTCCCGTACAGTACGAACAAAACAAAAAGGATGACAATTGCCAGTACCGGGTAGAGTGGGTATTTTATGTATTTCATTTGGCTCTTCCTATTTGAGTGTCAGGTTAAATTGCCTCGTACAACCAATGGCAATCAGATATTGGGCGGTAATATATGATGTCATGCTGGCGATACGTCCAAGTTCAAAAGCTTGTGCAAACTTGTTAATGGCGAGTATCGAATCTGACACGACAAAAATGATGGCTCCCGCGAGAACCAATAAAAAGCTCTGGCTGTTTACCTTTTTTTTCCTATTGATGGCTGCCAGGAGCATAGTCATGATAACCACGGTATAGATAGTGACAGGCAGCCTCATATCTCCCAGACTGTCGTTAAGCAACCAGAGGATACCCAATCCATACAGAATTACCGGGATAATAAGGTATACCTTTCTAAAAACCAGGATATTTTTTCCAGGAGTAGTAAAGAAGGCCAGCGCATATAACAACTGGGCAATAAGAAAGCATCCTACTCCAATCATGAAATAAGACTCCCGGAATTGTGTCAGCTGGAGAGTGACATCCCCCAGCCAGGAGAAAACCAATGCTATTATGATCAGGCTGTGGAAGCGGTTCCAATGCCCCCTGGTAAATCTCATGTATAACCAGATCAGCAGGGGTATGATCATTGATTTTACGGCAATACTGGTCCAGACAGTACCTATGGTTTCAAGGGCTATGAATGCGATACCGGCAGCAAAATAC
>SDBS01001140.1_pt1 | contig 27141 bp, 11 predicted proteins | sample 2277091 | NCBI WGS metagenome assembly SDBS01 (sample SAMN10404972, study PRJNA504765) | marine sediment metagenome | isolation source: marine sediment core GS10_PC15, 163 cmbsf | place: Arctic Ocean: Southern Knipovich Ridge | collected 2010
GGGACTATTGTTTGGATAGATATGTCTGTAACACCAAAATTTAACATAGAGGGAAAAATTGAATCTGTCCTCGGTGTCTTACAGGATATTACGGAATCAAAACTTATGGAAAATGAACTTCAACAATTATCTGCATCTGTGGAACAGAGTCCTGTTTCAACTATCATTACTGACCTTGAAGGGCGAATTGAGTATGTAAATCCAAGTTTTTGTAAACTCACAGGGTATACTTCTGAAAATATCATTGGAGAAAATTCCAGATTATTAAAATCAGGAAAGCAACCTGATTCCTTCTATAAAGACTTATGGGAAACAATTTCCAGGGGAGAAATATGGAAAGGAGAATTTCACAATAAGAAAAAAAATGGAGAATTATTCTGGGAAAAGGCGACCATCGGACCAATTTATAATAAAATGGGGAAAATTGCACACTTCGTAGCCCTTAAAGAAAATATTAGCCAGCAAAAAGCAGCGGAAGAAGAATTGAAAAAGAGTGAACTTAAGTTTAGATCACTAATTAACCAGGCTGCTGAATCAATGTTTCTCTTCAACATGAAAGGACAGATTTTAGATATTAACCCGAGTTCATGCAATAATCTGGGTTTTTCCCGCGAAGAGTTATTAAATAAAAACATTTCTGATATCGATCCTGAAGTCATCCCCATGAAGCATAGGGAAGTATTCTGGAGCCAGGTAAAACCAGATAAGCCTGTAAGTCTTGAAGGAACACATAGAAGAAAAGATGGGTCTACCTACCCCGTTGAGGTTCATATAAGCCTTATAGACCATAGTGATGAAAGAATACTGCTAGGATTTGTCCGGGATATAACGGAACGCAAAAAAAATGAATCCAAAATTAAAAAATATCAGGCTGGTCTGGAAGAATTGGTGAAAGACCGAACAATAGAACTGGAAAAGACAAACCAAAATCTTAACAAAAGAATTGAAGAGTTACAACATTATAATGAATTGTTTGTTGGCCGGGAATTTAGGATCAAGGACTTAAAGGAGCAAATAAGGAAATTAAAAGAAGAAATAAAGGATAGTTAAACATAATTACTTTACAGGCATTTGTGAATAAATTATAGTAGAGAATAGTATAAACATCTCGTAAGCAGCAAAAATAATCGAATGCAGATTTAATCGAAAAAAATAAAAAAATAAAACACTTGATCTCTTTATTGGCAGGGAATACAGGATAAAAGAGCTGGAAGATGAATAATTTGTAAATTAGGGGTGGCAATGGCTAAAATGAATTCGAATTTGAAAGACCATTTTTATACAACAAAATCATGAATGATAATTCACAAAGAAAGTCTAAAAGTCATTCCCTGCTAAAGGCTGGCAATAAAGAACTAACTACCAGGGGACTCAACAGCAGTCAAGGTATCATGGTGCTGGCATTGGGATTTGGTCTGCTCTTTTGGCTTATTGATACCGTTTTAGATTACTATATATTTTACAAAGGGCATGGAACTTTCCAGGAAATCCTAATCACGAGTCCTCCGGCTCACGAGGTTTACATCCGCCTGGTGATTATGGCAAGTTTTTTAGTATTTGGTGGTATTATTTCATTGCACATGTCTAAACACAGACGGATGGAAGAAAAACTAAAGAAATCCAAACGCTTATATACTACCTTGAGCCAGATAAATCAGACTATTGTTAGAGAGCAGGATAAGCAAAAGTTATTCCAGGAAGTCTGTAATATCTGTATCGAATTCGGTAAGTTCAGATTAGCATGGATAGGATTTATTGATGAAAAAAGTAAATTGGTAAAGCCAGTAGCCTTTAGCGGAGAAGGCTCTGATTATCTGCAAAATATCGAAATCTCTATCAAAGATGGTTTAACCGGTAAAGGACCTTCGGGGAGGTCAATCCGTGAGGGAAAAAGTGTTGTCTTTAATGACCTGGAAAACAACCCCGATTTTGCCCCCTGGCGCAAGCAGGCTCTTGAAAAAGGCTACCGTTCATCTGCATCCTTCCCTATACGCTTAAATAACAATGTGATTGGTGTTTTAGGTATATTTGCCCTTGAAGCCCATTTCTTTGATAAAGAAGAAGTAAATCTGCTAGAAGAAGCTGCCACAGATATCTCCTTTGCTTTAGACAAATTTAAAGAAGAAGAAGAACGAATAAGGGCTGAAGAGGCACATAGAATAAATGAAACACTTCTTATTGAAACAGGGCGGATGGGAAGTTGATGCCAAAACATACAAGGTTAGCTGGACGGAAGAAGCCTACCGCATCCACGAAGTCCCATTAAGTTCAAAACTACCACTGGAAAAAGCAATTGATTTTTTTCATCCCGATGATCGCCCAAAGCTTGAAACTGCCATTCAAAAGGCCTTTGATCATGGCCAGCCCTATGATATGGAACTTCGTTTCATCACAGCCAAAGGCAAAGATTTGTGGACCCACACCACTTGCAAACCTATTATTGTGGATGGTAAGACAGTAAAACTCACCGGAGCTTTTCAGGATATCACCGACCGTAAGCGTGTAGAAATAGATTTAGAGAAAAGTAAAGCCAGGATATCAACTTTAATGAGCAACCTGCCCAGCATGGCTTATCAGTGTAAAATGGATGAGCAATGGACTATGTTGTTTGTTAATGATGCATGCAAACAACTTACCGGTTACTTACCAGCTCAACTTATCCATAATAAAGACATTTCCTATTATGAATTGATTCATCCAGATGACCGGGTATTCGTCAGGCAGCATGTTGAAAAGGCTTTAAATGCCGGGAAGCATTTTGAGTTGGAGTATCGTATTATTTCGGCTGACGGTAAAGAGAAGTGGGTATGGGAACGAGGAGTTCAAGGTGCTTCACAGGATCATGGTACTAAACTGTTGGAAGGCATAATACATGACATTACAGATCGCAAGCATACCGAGGAAGAACTTCAAAAATATCAAAGTAAACTTGAAAAGCTTGTAAAAAAGAGGACTTATGAACTCGAAGAGAAAAATAAGGACCTGGAACGATTCAATAAACTGTTTATTGGAAGAGAGTTCAGAATTAAAGAGTTAAAAGACAAGGTTAAGGAGTGGGAGAAAGCAGTAGGCAGTAGGCAGTAAGCACTGATTACAACATGAAAAGTAATGTTAGAAAAAACATTTGACCTTTGACTTTTGATTTCATACATTTGACATAAAGAGTGAACTAAAGTGTCTTAAGTTATTTTAATGGAAAACAGAGACAAAACCAGGGAACAGCTTTTAACAGAGATCAATAAATTAAAAGATAAAATTGCTGATCAGGAGAAAATTAAAAGCAAGAGAAAACAGGCTGAAGAAGAAATCAAACAAAAGAATAAAAACCTGGTATTACTTATGGAGGCAAGCCAGGCAATTAACGCATCACTGGACGCAGATACCGTGAATCAGAGGATTATTGAAAATGCAACCGGGCTGTTAGGGCTGGATACTGGTGCAATTTATCTAATCAATAAAGAAAAATTAACTCTGAGTGCAACTACACCTCCATTACCACCTGATTTTCCCGATGAATTCCGTAAGGCGATGATTACTGATCATCCTTATATACAAAAAACAATTTCCTCTCGAAGTTACATTGTATTGGAGGATACAGCAAGATCCGCCCTCTCTCCGGCAGAACAATCCATTATGGAAATACGAAGTATACGTTCTATAATCTATCTACCTCTCATTGACGGAAAGGAGGTGTTGGGTGTTATGCTCCTGGGCACACAAAATGAAACCAGGTCATTTTCTGAAGCTGAAATAAACTTGTATCGTACATTTTCCGACCAGGCTACACTCAACCTAAAAAATGTAATGCTATATCAAAATGTCCAGTCTGAGCTTGCGAAACGCAAGAAAGTGGAAAAGGCCTTACAGATCGAACGTGATAATTTTAAAAATATCTTTAAGGATATGGAAGACGGCGTTTATATTGTTAGCCAACAATATGATATCCAGTTTGTAAACTCTATACTGGTAAAAGAATTCGGACTTTATGAGGGCAGGAAATGTTATGAGTATTTTCACGATCGGGAGGAATTTTGCCCCTGGTGCAAGAACCCCGATGTTTTCGCGGGAAAAACTGTACGCTGGGAATGGACCTCCCCTAAGAATGAAAAGACATATGACCTTATTGACACACCTCTAAAAAATGTAGACGGCAGTATTTCCAAACTTGAAATATTCAGGGACATCAGTGAGCGCAAGCAGATGGAAAAAAATTGGAATATGCAGAAGAAAAAATTTCATGATATTCTGGAAGGTACAAATGCCGGGACATGGAATTGGAATATTCAAACAGGTGAGTTAGTATTGAATGAACGCTGGGCAGAAATAATGGGTTTCAGTCTTAAAGAACTGGAACCTATTGATATTAACACATGGGTAAATAATGTTCACCCCAACGACCTTCCTTATGCAAATGATTTACTTGATAAACATTTTAACAGGAAGCTGGATTATTATGATGTTGAATTCAGACAAGCCCATAAAAATGGCACATGGGTATGGGTTAATGCACGTGGCAAAGTGATTGAATGGACCAAAGATGGCAAACCCCTGTGGATGAGTGGGACACATCTTGATATTACTGAACGTAAGCTGGCAGAGAGGGAGCTTGCCAGGGCGCATGACATTATCAATCGTAGCCCGGCTGTGGCTATACTGTGGAAAAACGAAAAAAATTGGCCGGTAGAATATGCTTCAAAAAATATAATTGACCTGTTTGGTTACACTGCAGAAGAATTTCTATCACGAAAAGTTGCCTATGATGATATCATCCACCCTGATGATCATGAAAGAGTTATAAAGGAAATCAATACTGCAAGTAAGAATAAGCAATCTGTAAACTTCATTCATAAGCCCTACCGAATTATAAGCAAATCTAAAGAAATTAGGTGGGTTGAAGACAGAACATCGATCATCCGGGACCTTAAAGGCGAAATTACACATCGCCAGGGAATCGTTTTGGATATTACAGATAAAATTTCAACTGATAAGGAAAAGGCAGAGGCATATGAAAAAATTAAGAATTATCAGGAATTATTTGAAGAGTCGGTAAATGAAATTTACATATTCGATGCAAAATCCTATAAATTTTCTGAGGTAAACAGATCAGCACTAAATAATTTGGGTTACACCCAGGATGAAATAAAGGAGCTTAGCCCCATTGATATTAAACCCGAATTCAACAGAAAAGATTTCAATCAACTGGTAAGAAGTTTAAAGAATAAAAAGAAAAATAAACTAATCTTTAATGCAATTCATGAGAGAAAAAACGGTACAACATATCCTGTAGAGGTGCATTTACGACTTACTAAACACGGAGTCAGGCCATTGTTTGTGGCATTTATATTGGATATTACAGAACGTCTGTCTGCCGAAAAGTTAAGCAAGGAGACAGAGAATGCTTTAAAAAACAGTGAATATCTTCTTAGAGAATCGCAGAAAGTAGCCAGACTCGGCTCTTACGTCATGGATATTTCCAGTAATAAATGGGACAGCTCTAAGGTACTGGATGATCTGTTCGGTATTGATGAAAACTATAATAAAGATATATCTGATTGGTTGCAGGTCATCCATCCGGAGGATAAGGCAATGATGCAGGATTATTTTGCAACTAATGTTCTGAAAAATCATGAATCATTCAATAAGGAATATCGCATTAAGAGGATAAATGACCAGCAAGAGTGTTGGGTTCATGGAACGGGAGAACTCGAATTGAACAATGACGGAAATCCCATAAAAATGATAGGTACCATTCAGGATATCACCGACCGTAAACATGCTGAACAGGAACTCGCAAAATACCGTGAACAGCTGGAAAAAACAGTCAAACAACGAACAGCAGATATTGATAATAAATCAAAAAAACTGGAAGAATCTCAACGGGCCCTGACTTTCCTGCTTGAGGATGTGAATGATGCAAGAGTTGAGCTTGAACAGACGAATAAGCAAATCATTTTGACAAATAAGGAAATGGAATCCTTTACATATTCTGTATCACATGACCTTAGAGCCCCCTTACGAGCCATTCTGGGATTTTCAAATAAATTTACAGACAGCTACGGAAAATTTGTAGACAAGGAGGGGAAGCGTTTATTGAAAGTGATCAATGATAATACAAAGAAGATGGGCATGCTCATTGATGATCTGCTTGATTTTTCGAGGATGGGACGATCTGAAATGCGTAAAGTGAAAGTCGATATCAAAGGATTGGTTAATGAGACCTGGAATGAGCAAAAGAATCAATTTGCAGACAGAAAGATTGAACTTACAATAAAAGACCTGCCCATAACGAATGGTGACCGGAATATGCTTAGACAGGTATTGTTTAACCTGTTGTCTAATGCTGCAAAATTTACAAAAAACAAGAAAATATCAAAAATTGAAGTGGGATTTGAAGAAAGAAAATCTGAAATCATTTACTATGTAAAAGACAATGGAGTAGGCTTTGACATGAAATATAAAGACAAGCTTTTCCAGGTGTTTCAACGCCTACATAGCGATCGTGAGTTTGAGGGAACCGGTGTGGGATTGGCCATCGTTCACAGAGTGATTAGCAGGCATGGTGGGAAAGTCTGGGCCAAATCTACAATCAACAAGGGAGCAACAATTTATTTTTCACTTCCTAAATAGGTTTAGAGTTCAAGATAGTACAGGATTCAGAGTTTAAAGTTTTGATCCTGACCATTCATCTTCAAGAAAATTCCGTTCATCAAATTGGCATTTGCTAGTTAGAATAATGATGCTATTTGTTGTATGTTTGATTTTCATAGTAAACTTTCATAATATTAATATGTTGTGGTCATTTCCCCGGTTGAAATACTATTGATAGAAGACAATCCTAACGATGCTGAGCTTACAATTGATGCTCTGAGAAAAAGAAATCTTGCAAATAGGGTACAAATTTTCGAGGATGGCGCACAGGCTTTAGATTATATTTTTGGACGAGGAAAGTATGCAAAACACAAATCCAAACCAAAACTCATTCTCCTTGACCTAAAACTTCCAAAAATTAGTGGACTTGAAGTGCTAAAAGAAATAAAAGCCAGTAAGAAAACCAGGCATATACCAGTTGTAGTTCTTACTTCTTCCAAAGAGGAATCTGATATTAAAGAAGCATATAATCTTGGAGTCAATTCTTACATTGTAAAGCCTGTGGATTTTGTTGAATTTTCAAAAACTGTAGGAGATGTAGGATTGTATTGGCTAATGTTAAATGAATCGCCGAAGTAGTTGCTACCATTAAAAGAGTTCCGGGTTTCGGGTTCCGGGTTTTGAGTTTTGAGTTTTTCTATCCTTATATTCTAACATGCAGTTTACCGATCATTCCTGACAACACAGGGTGACCCACATAGCGAAAACAGATGCCTGTAGGCATGGACACTTTTATCTTTTTACTTTAATCTTTTATCTTTATTAAGCTCCCCCACCTTCTCACCATCCTGGCATAATCAGTTACTGGTTTTACCGGGCAAAGGTAGTTACACCATGGCCTTACTATAATAAGGGAAAGTAATAAGAAGATTATAAGTAAACTGAATTGCAATACATTACCGGTTAGGTGAAACATTGTACCAAATACTTCATAGTTTGCATAGCCTGGCTTTCTCATAACTAATGCCACAACGATAAGCCCAAGAGCAATAAGCCTTTGTTTATTAATCCTGTTGATAGTGAAATATTATAGATAAAGCCTATGAATACCATTCCTGAGATCATTATTATCCATCGGACGAGCCGTGTTCTTTTGGTTTTAATAGAAACAGATAATACAGCCAGTAATAGGAAAACAAGCCAGACAATTTCATGCTTTCCGAAAACAATCCTGCTTTCAGGGTCAGGTGGAACCTTTAAATTTAAAATCTCTCTTCCAGCCTGGTAGGCTGATTTCCTGACAGACTCTGTATATGCCTTTGAAGTAAAAGTGGCACCAGATACAATATCAACATCCTCATCAATAATAAAATTATCCGAAATGCTCTTGTTTTCAAATTGTCTTGAAAAGTTTTTTCTTTCCACCTTTTTAAAAAAGGAAAATGTTTCCTTATGGTCAATAATGCTGGTTCCTGAAATTATACCTTCAGGGCTTATTACAGTAATGGAAATCAGTTCCCCGCCGTAACCATTGGCTGAATTAATAATAAGGTAAGCGAATGGAGAGTTTTTGCTCTCGGTTTTAAAAGCTTCAAATACGTTTGACGCTCTCTTTTCAATGAATGAAGCCTCTTCGCAGGCCGATTCCAGATGTGGGGTAATATCCTCAATAGCTCTTTGTGTGCCAATATACCATGCTACTACAATAATCATTAAAGCAATAATTCCAGCTATGGTATCAGTTCTCTTATTTGTCATCCTTACATCTTCTCCCTGGCAGTAATAGATGCTGATCCATCCATTTTCCAAAATTCTCTGTCGGAAACATGTTCACCATAGCCACTTGCCTGGTCTAGTGTAACCATGGCTTTATCCAGGCCCACAGAACGAAGTTTAATAGCATCCCTTACTATTTTATGGAGCCATGAGTTATTGGGCTTATTAAACGGACAGTTTCGTTTACAATTGGAGCAACTGAACCCATTATAATCGAAACATGTTTCCTGGTTGACATACCACTTGAATGATCCGGGATTATTGGATGAAGTTTTCCCTTTCCAGGTCATGGGTCCCTTTGTAATGGAACCACTGGGGCAATCGTCGGCACAGGTCATGCAGGCTTCACAAAACTCTTTAACCCCAAAACTAATAGGACTATCGATGCTTAAAGGCATATCTGTTATCACTTTGGCAAGCCTGACCCGTGGACCGAATTTGGGTGTTAAAAGTATTCCGTTTCTTCCCAGTTCGCCCAATCCTGCATCAATGGCCATGGGTATACTAAGGCCAACACCGTTTCCTGCAGGCAGTGCCTTGTATCCCAGGGCCCTGATAAATTCTGAAAGCTTAAAAGAAGTTACTGCCATTCGTGAATAACCATCGCCTACTGCTGCAGATGCAAGCTTACCTGGTGAGTTCATGATAGCGTCATAATCCTCTTCAAATGCAAGAACGATGACTTTATTCATTGATTTTGGGATATGCCAGGCATCATCTCTTTGTTCGAGCCTCTCGTCATCAAAAAGAAAGGGGATGGTTTTTTCCCTCTCCTTCCTGGATGGTGAATATATATCATCATATAACCATAAAGGATTCAGATCAGCTACTCCTACAAGGGATGCACCATAAAACAGGGAAGCATGTTTTATGGCTAATGTAGCATCTTCCCAGTTCATCTCAAGACTTGAAGGCTCCCACTTTCCCAATGGTTCTTTTGACATTCGCTTTACCTGGCCGTTCACAGCTTGCCATCTGTAAAAAGGAGATTTTGGGAAATGGGCCGTAGACCACGAAGCAGCCATAAATGCATAGTCAAGCCTGTTATTGTCGGGAACAAGGCCTTTTCCCTCCATAAGATTTTTACGCATTAGGTTTTCATCCAGTCCTGGTCTGTTCTGGCGTACCGGGTCCCATACATTTCTACTAAAGATGGTAAATTTCTCATTCATCCTTTTCAGTACTTCCGGTCTAAGCTGGTAAGGGTATTTACCGCCTGAAAGTTTTTCAACCATAAAATCAGCATACTCCTCTTTTGATTCAACCAGGTAACCATTTTTAGTTTTTCCGGTAACAACCAGGCTTCCTAATGTAGCCATGGCAGCAGCTCCAAGTCCAGCTTTCTTAAGGAAATCTCTTCGATTTACATTTCTTTTGCTCATAATGTACAGTTTTTACTCTGTTGCAACAGTTTCATCCAGCATTTCTGTTTTTTCTTCCCCAGGTCCCGCTACTTTTTTTTATTTTGAATACAAACCTGCCAAGTAATACTGCTCCAATGATAGCAATAAACCCAAATAAGGAACCCATAACCAGGGTTGCCTTAAGAGAACCCTCTTCAATAAACCCGGCAATAAGCTCAAGTACAAATACTATATATGCTATTTCTATAATGGTGAGCAACCATTGCCATTTTGCAATACTCAACTGGTTTTTTTCAGAGTACCGAATAATACTCAAAAGGAGAAGGGTAGAAATAATCCCAATAATCAAATGTATTATAATCATCTCTATCAGTTTGGTTAAATGGTCTTTAACCCCTCTAAAATAGACAAAACCTGAAAGTAACAGGGATACTTTCATATGTTAATTAACATTAGAGATGGGGAATGAAATGCCTGAGTTTTTTGTCTATGGAGCCCCCCGGGGAGGTCCGGCCAGGGAAAAGAGTGTTGATAGGGACTTATTCCCTTACTTTTTTCCCGTTTTACGCTTCTACACATTTATCATCCACATTTCTAAGCATCGCCTTATTACTTCCAATTTTCCGCATTGAAAGACCTTAGACTTTTGACCTTTCGACTCTTCATTTATGAATAGGAATTTGTAGGGTTTCCCCGACAATCACTTTCAAATTAGCTTACAATTTATTTGGGAATTCCTTACCTGCGACTCTATACTTTCCTTACTGTTCATGGCAGGTTGTGATGGTATCTTGCAGTAAGAAATGAATCCATTAAGTATTAACTAAAAAAGAATAAGCCATGAAGAAAATGTTAATTCCTATCGATTTCTCAAAGGGCTCTGAGATAGCCCTGGATTATGCCATGAATCTATCTGAAACTTATGACGCACAAGTACAAATCCTTCATGTACTAAATAACAATCATAAGAATGGGAACTCAAAATCTAATGTGCAAGATCAAACTTTACAGCTTGAGCCCAAACAATATCTTGAAAAACTGGTTCGTCAATATGGAAAGAACCCGAGATTAAACTACGTATTTGCAAATGGAAGTATTAACCGGGAGATCAGGAAGCAAGCCCGGAAAGAAAATGTTGACCTGATAATCATGGGTACTGAGGGTATTTCTAATTATTCCAAATCCTGGAAGGGTAGCAATGCATTCAGGGTTTCCTTCAGATCTTCTTGTCCTGTCGTGACCATTAGAAATGGTTTCCGGTCAAAAGAAATAAAAAGGATCGTTTTGCCTATCACAGCTCTAAGAGCAACCCGGCAAAAAATCCCATTTACCACAAAATTGGCTGCCTCCCTCGGAGCAGAAATACATATAGTAGATGTTCGCTCTACACAAAGAACGGATATAATAAAAAAGGTAGAAGCTTTTGCGATGCAAGCAAAGAAATACATTGAAAGCAAGAATGTAAAAGTAGTCCGAAAGTCAGAATTTGGCAGCAGCATTACTGATATGGCTCTTGCCTATGCTGTGCATATTGAAGCCGATCTGATCTCTGTTGTCAGTAACAGCGGCAGATCCTCATTGGGAATTAGCTCTGGAAACTTTGCTCAACAATTGGTAAGTTATTCACCAATACCGGTACTGAGTATACATCCCAGGTTTTAAATGTAAAGTGCCTAAATTGCCTTGAGTGCCTATAGTTGCTTTTAAGCATAGTAAAATTTACTCCTTTATCGCATTTCACGGGGCAAGCATTTGACATTATGCATTTGACGTTATTTGTCACCTCTCACCTCTTTCTTTCTCTTTTTCAGTCACATCTTTTTCATATTTCCTTCTATAGTTGGTCTTGCGGTCCATAACTGAATTAATTATTATGTTGCGTTTCGGTCCGGACCTCTTGTGGGGTAATCTCTTTATACACCAGGCTAAAGCCCGGTGCTATTTTTTGCTTGTCTTGCGCCCTACGCCCTACGCCCTGCGCCTTCTACATAGCATCATAATCCGATAAACGTCGGATGAAAGCATCTTTATGACCGTTTCTCTGAAGTTCCTCCAGGGCAGATCTTGCTTTCATGTAGCCCTTATATTCACCAATAGCATATCTGTAAAAACCAGCTTGTGACTTATAAGCTTTGGCTCCTTTATATTTCTTTGTTTTATCCGGATCAATTAGTTTTTTCAGAGCCATTACCTGGATGGTATAAACCGGAAGTTCCTGGGTAGTTTCTGCTTGCCCGAATAATATCCGGGTAGAGCTTCTCTCCTTTCCCACCAGCTCAGATAATTCGTATTGATCCACAACTCTCGCTTCAGATAGCCCCATTTTTCTAAGATCACCGGTAATTCTGAAAGCTTCATTCTTTTGAAGAAAAACACCAATTGTATAGATATAGCCGTCCTCTACTTTTTCTTCCCTGACAAATTCAAGTTCCTTTACACCAAACTGGTCAAAGAAATCTTTGGGCAGCCTTTCCCTTACTTTCATTACCACAACGGTATATTTTAAGCTCTTGCTGTCCTTAAGCAAATCCGGTATATAAACATTGTTTTCTATCACCACCTCTCCTTCCGACTTCAATACCTTAAATTCAACCCTGCGATTAAGTCTCCTGGCTTCGGGATTATCTTTTCCATCTTCCTCATCATTTACCGCAATGGCTACAATTTCCCCAAATCCTTTGGTTCTGAACCTGGAACGCTCAAGCCCCCTTTTTACAAGATAATTCAAGACTGATCTGGCCCTGCTGTTTGAAAGCTCCAGGTTGTATTCAGTACTTCCTATGGCATCGGTATGACCTTCAATCTCAAACTCCAGTTCAATATGCTGCTCCATGATATCAATAATACGTTCAAGTTCAATTTTTGCCTCTTTGTTCAAGGCAGATTCATTGAAATCAAACAGGATATTCTTTATTAAAAGATAGTCTTCTTCCCCATCCATATCTGCTTTCAATTCCTGGTTCAGATTGATTTCGAGCACACTTAAATTGCCGGGAATAACCACCTGCCTTTCACTTAATTCATAACCATCCCCTGAAAAAACAAAGGAATAATTTCCTTCAAGCATAGTTAAAGTGTACTCTCCAGTTTCAGGATCCACTTCAATAACTTTCACAGTATCCCCACTAGAAGTTTCCACTACTTTAATGACTCCATCTGCCAGCTCAGGGAAATTATCATCTGTAGTAATGCGACCACTTATAGTTGTCGGCCCTCGAGTACCCTTTAAATCCAGGGCCAGGAAACTTATCTCCTGCCTGACATTTTCTTTTTTGATGAAAGGTGAATAGCAAATAACATCGCCTGTTCCAAGCGGAGCAATTTTCAGATCATCATCTGTAGAGTTAATTGGAAAGCCAAGGTTGATAGGCAGACTCCATTTTCCTGCATCATTGCGGGTGGAAACAAACAGGTCAAAGCCACCCATATTGTAATGCCCCTGTGAAGAAAAGTACAGAGTATTTCCATCAATACCGGGAATTGGCGAATCATCATGAAAAGGACTGTTTATTTCCGGACCAAGATTTTTGGCACGGCCCCAATTGCCTTTTTCATCAAGTTCAGAAATATAAATATCAAGTTCACCATAGCCATTCTTTCGATTGCTCGAAAAATAAAACGTTTTACCATCGGGAGATAAGGCCCCACCAGATTCCCAATACTTGGTATTGATATTCCTGCCTAATTTCCTGATCTTACTCCATTTCCCATTGACCCATTCACTTTCATAAATATTGGATTGAAACTGGTCCTGAACCACAATATATAATTTTGTGGCATCATAAGATAAGGAAGAGCTAATACAATCCCCTCGCAAATCAAGCTGACTACTTATGTCTTCAGGGTCACCCCACTCATCAGAAACTTTCTTACTCATAAAAATATGCATAGTCCCCCCTATTTTTGAAGTATAAACCATACTTGTACCATCTCCTGAAATAGCTGGGGCAAAATTAAATGGAAACTGATTGATGTTCTTATTTAAATGTATCTTTCTATATTTTATTGGTTCTTTACGTAATTTCTTTGCAATCTCACAAGCTTTTATTTGTTGGTCTATGAAATCTACCATCAGGTAATCTTCAACCCTCAATCGGTTAAGGTATTTATTATAGACCTTAATGGCATCATCCAGCATTTCAGTAACATGATAGGCATGTGCCAGGTAAAAATAAGTATCCATTGGAGCCCTTTTTTCTTTATAGCCATACACGTATTTCTCCGTAGCTTTTTGTATTGCCTCCTCAAGGTATGGGATTGCTTTGCTTTTTTGTCCCATCATATGCAAATAGCATGAAGCAATGTAATATTTTACATTGGCATTATCTGGTTCCATTTCACTCAACATGAGAAATATGGGAATTGCACGTTCATAGTTTTCTTCAGAAAAAAAAGCAAATTCTGCTTCATGAAAAAGCTCTTTGAATTCATTGGCCCTTTGGGCGTAAATGTTACTTACTATAAAAAGAAACAACAGTATAGTATAAACCTTAGATTTTGTTAACTGGATCATCTTTTGTTTTCCTTTCTAACTAGATTAGGTAAAAAGATTCTCTTATCGGGCTCTAATTTACAAAATTAACAGCTTAATAGTTTATTGTAGGAAATATTAGAAAGTAAGCCTGGAAATAATTATAAAAAAGTCCCGGAAAAACTTCCGGGACTTTTTAAAGTAATATGGCAGTAACAAGGTCCCTGCCACTTATTTTACCACCACCAGGTAAGTATGCGGTACTTTATCAGCTGTTATTCGCAATATATAAGTCCCTGGTGCCAATCCATGAACATCAATCTCAGCCTGAACCAGTTGGATCTTATCAAGGTCTTTCCTGTAAACCAATGAATTCAGGATGGAGTATAATTCAATTACATACTCCATTTCTGCTTCAATATCTACCTGGATGTAAAGAATACCATCTGCCGGATTTGGAAAGATCCTTATTTGATCAGGATTTATCAACAAATCCTCTTTGAATACCAGTGTTTCAATATATACTGAATCATAGTCGGAACAACCATTTTCATTAGTAACCATTACCCAGTACAATCCATCTTGATTCACAATATAAATGCTAGATATCGAGCCATCCTGCCATAGATATGAAGTATACCCGGTCCCTGCATTGAGAGTCACAGGAAGATCTGTTTTCATAGTATCCTGGCCTCCACCAATTTCCACATCAGGGTAACCCCAAACACTTAGCTCATTATTAATAATGGTATCGTTTGATGGATTTTCATCAACAGAATAATACAATCCGGCATTTAGCTGGTAAGTGCCTAATGCGGAGAAATCATATGTTGTTGAAAAACTCACTGTTACAGAATCCCCTGGTTGTAATGTACTGCTCAGGTTTATATCTTCTGAAACGGGAGCTTCACTGTTCACTGAATAGTTGATTGTAATCACCGAATCAGTTAATATCCTGTAATATCCCTTATTAACAATTTCTACTGATACAGGATTATCCTGGTCAAGCTCACAGGAGGATGCCGGATCAATGATCCTGCTTAGCTCCAGATCGGGCAGGTCATAAGCTACATAAACACTGTCAAGCGTAGAACAGCCATTAATGTCTGTTACAAGAACCGAATACATGCCTGCGCCTGGTTCTGAAATGATATAGCTTGGATTGGTATTTCCATCCTGCCACTCATAGCTCGCCTGGCCTCCTGGAGCAAACAATGTGATCGGATCATATACCAATATAGTATCCTGTCCGCCTCCTATATCCACATCGGGGGTACCAAAGATATCTACACTTACTTCAAGTGTATCATTTGATGGTACCAGGTCAGATCCGAAAGCTGTATTTGCACTGATCTGGTAATTGGCAGGTGTACTGAAATCCTCGGTTTGAACAAAACTATGGTATATTGTGTCTCCATTCTCAAATATTGAGCTTAACACAATATTTTCAGTAACTGCTGCTCCTCCGTTTATTGAATAAGATACACTGATGTTTGATGATGCATCTATGCTCCAGTTCCCGAAATTTTTGATTGCGACCTGTACATTTTCTGTTGCTCCCAGCGTACAGGTGGTTTGAGGATTAACCACTTCAAGAATACCAATATCGGGTACGGCAAGCATTATCTGCACTGTATCATATGCCGGGCAGCCGTTGCCGTCTGTAACAGTAACATCATAAACCCCTATTCCAGGTTCGGTAACTGTAAATGTCTGTGCGGTACTCAGGTCCTGCCATTCATATGTAATAAATCCCGGACCGGCATCAAGTATGTATTCTGTGGCCTGTATTATGCGGTCTTCACCCAGGTCAATATCAGGTGTTGCGAACACACCTATCGGCCTGATGATAGTGTCATTCCACTCCTTGATATCATCTTTGTATTCAAGGTAAACAGTAAAATCATACCACTGACCTGTTACAACATTTTCTGTCTGAGAGAACACAAAATCAATCGAACTGCCTGAAGTGAAATCACTGTCAAGCACAATTGTATCCCTTACATCTGTACTACCTTCTATCATATAGCCGAGGAAAATGGAATCGTTTGCCGGTATGGTAATGTTACCAGGATTACTTATTCTGGCAGAAACAGTAATTGTTTCTGAAAGCCCGCAGGCTGTTGCAGGTGAAAGTATTTCATCCATGGCAACATCAATTACATTAAGTGTAACATTAACCTCATCATAGGTGGTGCACTGGTGTTCATCACTTACTGTAACATGATAAAGCCCTGATCCCGGCTGGTCAACGGTAAATGAATCTCCTGTTGATCCATCCTGCCACAGGTATTCAAAATATCCAGGTGTTGCCTGCAGGATATATTCCGTTGCCAGTAAAGTGATATCTTCACCAAGGTCAATTACAGGGTATCCATACACCTCAAGGGCATAATTTAATGTGTCATTACTGTTAGTAAAATCATCAGTCAGCTGGGTATATAATTTCAGGTTATATGTTCCCTGAGCTGAGAAATCAAATTCCTGGGTGTAACTAAAATCGAGAGTATCCCCGGGGTAGAAGTTTCCGGTCAGATACATTGTGTCAGAGAAGAAAATGGATTGATTTATATCTCCGAAAACAAATATAGTATCCTGAATATTCAGTGTATCGGTACCAAAGTTTGCTATCTTAATATTGATAGGTACCTGGCTTCCATGTTCACAAGCCGAGAGAAGAGAAACAAGTTCACTCACTCCGGCATCAGCTATCAGTTGAAGCACATTTGCGGTATCTGATGCTACACAACCCAGGGAGTTTGTAACATCTACATAATATGTTCCTTCTGTGGAAACATGGTAAACCGAATCTGTTGAGGAGTCCTGCCACAGGTAATCATAGCCATTTATACCTGAATATGCACTCAGTACAACGGTGTCAGGCCTGACAGTTGAAATATCCGGTCCCAGGTCAACGACAGGCTTGTTAACCAGTATTGTGCTGGATGCAGTATCATTGGCAATTGCCTGGTAGAAATAGGGATCTGGTTCGATGGTAAAAACATCAACCAGGTATTCCCCGCTTACACTGAAATCAAATTCCTCTGACAGGGTGAAAGTTTTTGTAGCTCCAGAATTAAAGGCCTGGGTAAGGTGAAGGGTTTCTTCGGCAGTTTGTATAACTCCCGACCTGTCGATATAATAACCAATTACTATAGAATCACCCGATTGCAGGTTTTTTTCACCATAGTTTTCCAGGCTTAGGGTAAAGACCTGGCTGTCACTTAACTCACATGCCGTTACAGGGTTAATAATATCAAATACACCTATATCCTGTGGTGCTTCATGAATTTGTATATCATCAATTGCAATCCCATCGTAATAATTATTAAGCTTATCTGCGGCAAACTTAAACCTGAACTGTACATTATCCTGGCCTAAAAGTGCAGCAGGCAGCAGGTGTTTTGCAGTTAGCCATTCACCGCTATGCCCGCTCCATCCATTCAGTCCAAGGGCACTAACCGGTTTCCCTGTATACCAGTTCCAATAGCTATCATAACCCGAAGTATTTGAAATTGCTGTCCATGTATTACCATCATCCAGTGAATAATAAAGTGTTGCTCCATCTACATCCTGTTCGGTATCTGTCCAGATACTGGTCTCAAAAACCGGTTTAACCATACCAGTCAGGTCAAAACTGGGTGATGCAAGGTAACCGGGTGCATCATCAGCCAGGTCGCCTGTAAAAACAAAACTGTCAATATTCCATCCTTCCCTGTTTATCCCTGATGGTGCAGAATAAAACAATGAAAACCTAAATCTGAGAGTACTGGTATAGCTTAATGAATCATGAATATCTATGTTTTGCAGATACCAGTCCTCATGCAAGATCTCTCCCCCGGAATTTTCCCAGAGAGTTTGCCAGTTTGCCCCGTTATCCATACTTACTTCCAGCTTGAGAGAATCACCGGCTGTAATACCTATCCAGTTTTGAAAGTTTATATTTAGATTGCTGTAATTTGTAACATCAAAAGCCGGTGAGGTAGCAGTATAAGCAGTACCCTCAGTAATGCCGTGCTCATATTTGTATAGGGAATCTCCCTGACCTGTCAAATCAGTACCTATACAGTAACTATCGGGGCTGCCCCAATAAGCAAAATATGGAGGATACATATTGCTGGGTGAAATTCTTTCAAACTCACCTGCTAATGTCCATCCCCTGTCGATTTCAAAATTATCTTCAAATATCACCTGGCTGGTCTGGGAAATTAAATATGCATATTGTTGACCCAGGCCTGTTGTCCAGCTTTTTGTTCCTGATGAAGCTGTGTTTATAACAGCTCCAACGGGCTCACCATATTCCCAGATTTCTTTACCAAAAGAGTGCCAGAATCCTTCACTTGCCTCAAAATTTTCCAGGTAGGGAACCGGATAGGTTGGTACTAAATAGATTTCGGTTGATATTTGATCATTGGCAATGTATTGATCGCCAGGAAGCATAGTTCTGGCGAGTACTGAAGGCCTCAACCCTGGAACGGAAAGATCTACCTTTGTTGGGAAAGTAAAAACAACAGAACCCCCGACAGGAATGTTCTGTGTCATATTATTTGTTATCCAGCTGACACCTCCATCAAATGAATAAGCAACAGGCACCTGGTCGGTTATTTCAGCGCCACCATAATTTTCAATGCGTACTATGACGGAATCTGATGCTGTATGACCACTGCCGCTCTGGGGATAGATCCACTCTGAAACGCCAACATCTTTAGAGATAAATTCCCCTGTAAGGTAAATATCATCAATATTCCATCCTGAGTAGTGTTCATTAGCAGTTGTTGGGCCGAGTTTAAAACGTATCTTAAGATTATGTGTCCTGGAATATTCATCGGGAATGGGAATTTGACTTTGTTCCCATTGAAAATCAGAATGATAGTCAGTGCTTTCCCATGCTGTATTCCAGCTTACACCATCATCTGAACTGACTTGCACATAGCAATGATCCCATACTTCAATATTCAGGTAGTTTTCAAAAAACAGATTAAGGTTTTTATAATAAAATAAATCTAAAGTGGGAGAAGTGGCCAGGTAGCTGTTAAGATCACTAATTTCAGCTTCATAATCATATGGAATTACTCCAAGGCCCGTAAGATCAGTTCCCAGGATTTTAGTGCCCCTGTATGCATTTGAAGGATCAGGATTCCCGGTTGATCCTCCAAGTCCACTGGGAGAATTGATTTCAAATTCACCTGTAAGCTCCCAGTTATGAGTTCCTTCAAAATCCTGGGAATATTGTGTTTGGTAAATAATTCTCTTTTCGTCAGGTGATTGAGTTGTAGCAGGGTAATATGAATCATTTGCAAATATCCCGTTTGCCGGTACCTCAACATCAATGGAATCCAAGTGTGTTGCACTTTCTTTTATATTATAAGCAAGCCAGAGATAGGATTGGCCTGGCGGAAGGTTGTGATGGAGGCCTGTAAAACTTGCAGTTCCTGAAACAAAATTTGTTGGACTCCCAACAGGGTTTTCAGTGCTGAAAGTCTGACTTAAAGTGCTGTATAGTTTTACACCATTGGTTTGTAAATCAGCATCATCGGCATTGCGGGATGTGAAGTTTATATTTTCAACAAATGCAGAGTCGGTATTACCATATACCTTGAAATTGATTCTCATTATTGGAGCATCAGGAGAGCCCGAGGGAACATAATCGGTAAAAGGCTGTTGGTAATCAATTTCTCCTATATAGAGGGATTGTGATCCGGTCTCCTCTATTTTAACATTGTCAATACATGTACCATATCCCCACCGGGAATGTCCTTCAAAAGCAACATAGTAGGTTTCAGAAGGATTTGGTAATACCAGGTTTTGCAGTTCCCAGTCATAAACCGGATCGAGATACTCTTTTATAAGTACCCATGGATCACTGCTTGAAACTTTATAATAGATACGAAGCACATCCCAGCCGGTTGTTCCTCCAAAGGTCCATGGCCTCTGGCAGAGATAAAAGCTTAATTCCAGGTTAGTTCCTCCAAGCAGGTCTAGTTCAGGAGTTATCAGCTTGGTTCTTTGATTGTCAGTACCCTCAATAAAAAATATAGCATTGTAGGTGCCTTCATAAGCAGAGGATGGTTCCCGGGCTATATCTGCCTCGTTAGCAGGTGTTTCCCAGCTAGGGTCGTTTGGATTATGCCCTCCGTTGCGGTACCTCCAATCCTGATTGCCTGAAACTAATTCTTCTGTCCAGCCTGCAGGGCGTAAACCGGTTTCAAAACCTTCTTCAAGTTTAACCTGCGATGTCCCGGAAAAAACATTTGAACAAAAGGCAATTATCAGAACAAATCTTTGTATTTTCATTTTTTTAAAATTGAATGCAACCAAATGAACAATAAAATAGTATATAGTACGTAAAACTGTGGTAAAAAGTTTATTTAGTTTTTTTTATGTATTCAATTCTATGCAATATAAAGGTAAAATATCTTTAAAGAAATACCTGATATATTTCGTATTTGTCCTCTTTTTCATAGGACATTCCATCAATTCTTTATCGCAGGTGGATAAAGAATTTTGGTTTGTTGTACCTGAATTGTCACACAGGGGAAACACTGGAGGGACACCAGGAACATTAAGGATCGCCACCATGGAACTGGAATCTACAGTTACAATAAGCATGCCGGCCAATGAATATCATCCTACTTTAAATCCGAATGGATTTCAGCCTATTGTTGTAGATATTGCCGGTAATTCAACGGCTGCTGTTGATCTTACTCCCCTTATAGATGTAGCAAGTAATCCCTCTAATAACAGACTGGAGAATAAGGTCTTGAACACTCAGGGAATTAATGATTTTGGTTTGCATATCACTGCAACAAATATGATCACTGTTTATTGGGAAGTAAATTATGATTTTGGTGCCGACCTCTGGACATTAAAAGGAAGCAATGCTCTTGGTACGCTTTTTTATACTCCTTTCCAAACAGTTTATAATAACAGGAATCTTACACCAAGAACCTATTCTGCAATTGATATAGTTGCCACAGAGGATAATACCCAGATTACCATTACCCTTCCACCCGGTATTGCTGCCACCTATGGTACAACTAACATCCCACCTGGCGCAACATATATCTTTCCATCCTCATTAGGCAGGGGGCAAACATTATCTGTTTTCCCTTACCTATATAGTATTTTAGGTTCAGAACGGCTGGCAGGGACTAAGATTGAATCAACCGAACCCATTGCAGTAACCGTTAAGGACGATGCCTTAGCTTCAGGTTCGCAGGGGCAGGATGCGATAGGAGATCAGTTGGTGCCTGTGGATATTGTCGGGGATATCTATATAGTGCCGGAGATAAATAATCCAAATCATGTTTATGTGGTTGCTACAGAGGATAACACAAATCTTTATGTTTATGATGCCCTGGGCCTTCCTATAGGCTCTACTCCCTATGCCACTTTAAATGCAGGGGAACAGGAACTGGTTATAGTTCCAGGAGGGACCAAATATAACCGGATTACCTCCAGGCTGAATGCAGGCGATCCGGCCAAGCCATTTTACGTCTTTCAAATGGGGATCGAAAACCAGAGCCGGGGAGGTGCACTTGTTCCGCCAATTGGTTGTACAGGGAATACTCAGCTGGCATTTACCCGGGCCAGGGCAGATAATAAATTCTATTTTTTCATCATAGTGGAAAGAGGAAATGAAGATAAGTTTCTGATTGATGGAGTTAGGGATGACGGGATAATTAATCCCGGAGCATTTACTGAAATACTGGGCAGCGGCGGCTGGGTGGCATTATTTACAAATTCAATTAATTCCAATATATTGACCGTTGGACAACATCTCGTTCAGAATACAGGAGGGATATTTCACCTTGGTGTCCTGAACGGGTTCCCCGGTGCTTCAAGGGGCAGGCTGTATTATGGTTATTATTCCGATTTTGGAGGACTTAATATTGGAGCCAATGTTGCAGGTACAAACTCATCGGTTGTAAGAACCTGCTACGGGAGCCCGGTTCAGTTATATGCTTATGGGGGGACGAATTATCAGTGGACTCCTGATACCTATCTTGACGATGCCACCCTCAACAGGCCCACAGCCATTAACCTTCCACCCGGGCCACATAATTATACTGTTGAGGTTTCTGGCGGTTGTGGTTCCGGAACATTTGATCTTACTGTTCTGGTTGCTCCGGAGGTTGTTGCTTTTTTTGAGCCCAGTGCCACTTCGGGTTGTTCCCCGCTGGAAATTGTATTTAATGACCAGTCCTCAGGGGAATATTCATGGCAATATGATTTTGGGGATACCTTAATAAAATATGATCTTGATCCCGCAACACTTTATCCGCAACCACCGAATTATCCAAACCCCTTTTCTATTGCACGAACCTATATTAATACTACTAATGCACCAATTACAGATACTATTACCCTGCTTGTTAAAAATCAAAGCGGTTGTTCTGATATTTATGAAAAAACCATTGTTACTTATCCGGAAATCCATTCCGATTTTTCTGTGGATGTTGACAGGGGATGTGAACCATTGCTGGTTCAGTTCCAGAACAATTCATACGGTGATACTGCCAGCTGGGTATGGGAGTTTGGTGACGGGGGATCATCAATCGAGTCAAGCCCTCAACATACCTATACCAATTTATTTGGTCCGGACAGCCTTCAGTTTGAAGCCCAGTTGATAGCCATTTCTCCACATTTTTGCCGCGATACTTCAACACATACTATAACAGTAATGCCTTATATTGAGGCTAATTTTGCCTTCGACACTGTTTCAGCCTGTACTCCTCATGAAATAATAATTTCAGATCAATCATTCGGTGCGGATTCATATTTCTGGGACTTTGGTGACGGCACCACCTCAACATCTCCAGGACCCAAAATATCAAAGATTTTTGTAAATAATACAGCCGTACCAGATACATTTACCATAAGTCTAAGGGTAGAGAATGATGAAGGCTGTGTTGATAGTATATCCAGGGAAGTTATTGTGTATCCCGAGATCATTGCTGATTTCTTTGCTGCCCCCGATGAGGAATGCTCCCCATTTGAAGTGATTTTTCAGAATAATTCATCCGGTGCGGCAACCTATTTCTGGGATTTTGGTGACGGGGGTACATCTATTGAAGTAAATCCCATCCATCTTTATGACAGGAACCTAACTAACCTGGATACCACATTTACAGTTATGCTGGTTGCCACTTCTGCAGAATTCTGCAGGGACACGGCTTATTTCGATATACTGGTACATCCATATATTGAAGCAGCTTTTACGGTTGAGGATATTATTGGCTGTACTCCGTTTACAATTAGTATTGATAATGAATCGATTGGTGTTGACTTGTATGAGTGGGTTTTTGGCGATGGTAATTCCTCTAATACAAGCGCTGCCAGTTTTACGCATGAGTATATAAATAATACTGGAGCAACTGTAGTGTATCAGCTACAGTTGGTAGTTCATAATACACAGGGTTGTAGTGATACTCTGGTAAGAAATATTACAGTTCATCCTGAAATTACGGCGAATTGGACTGCAGATATTTTCCAGGGATGCCATCCCCTTACAGTAACTTTTACAGACCTTTCAGTAAATGCAATAAACTATCTCTGGGATTTTGGCGATGGATCTTCATCTGTCATTCCTGAACCTGTACATACATATAACAATTTGGGTACCACAGATACCACTTATACTGTAACACTTACCACGTCCACAGCTGATGGGGAATGTGTTAAATCTGTTTCCTGGCCAATACTTGTACATGCCTATGTGGAAGCGGAATTCACTTTCCCAAAGGCCCTTGATTGTAATCCTTTCGAGGTGACATTTGATAACTTATCAGTGGGCGGGTTGAATTATACATGGGATTTTGGAGACGGAACAGTATTACCAACAATAAATCCAGGTCCTGTGACTCACAACTTTGTAAATACAAGTTTCACCAATATCCAGGATTTTGAAGTTATCCTGCTGGTTGAGAATTATGCCGGCTGTACAAACGAAGCAAGGAAGACAGTAAGTGTATATCCTGACATTATAAGCGATTTTGATGCATCCGACACTATAGGATGTCACCCTTTTGAAGTGTCATTTATAAACCTTTCAAATGGTGTACAGACTTATATTTGGAACTTTGGCGACGGCTCTTTTTCTAACCAGACAGATCCCACTCATACTTTTACAAATACAGGTACAGTTGACTCAATATATACGGTGATCCTGATAACTATTGCTTCAAATAACCTGTGCAGGGATACATCTTTCATAGATATTACGGTTCATCCTTACATTTTAGCCAACTTTACCATTCCCGAAAACCTTGGCTGTAATCCGTTTGATGTAAGTCTTGAAAATTCATCGATCAACGCAATTCAATACGATTGGGACTTTGGTGATGGTACTGATACTATTACTTTTAATACCAATCCTTTTATACATAGGTTCAATAATTCAGATTTCAATAACCAGCGGGACTATGAGATCATACTGGTGGCAGAAAATGCTGCAGGATGTACCAGCGAAATAAGAAGAACCATCACCGTTGAACCTGATATAATTGCTGATTTTTCTGCGAACCAGGTTCAGGGTTGCCATCCGCTTGATGTTGATTTTACAAATCTTTCCAACGGCACTTCAATTTTTCATTGGGATTTTGGAAACGGAACAACTTCACAACTTGCAAACCCCTCCCATACATTTACAAACATAGGGGCTGCAGATACAACATACAGGGTATGGCTCTATGCCACGGCCAACAACCTTGTTTGCCAGGATTCATTTTTTGTGGATATAGTGGTTCATCCTTTTATCCTGGCTGATTTTACCTTCCAGGAAAATATCCAGTGTTCCCCATCCCGGGTACAATTCAATAATGCCTCTGTGGGAGGAGATACATTCAACTGGGATTTTGGGGATGGCTCTGACACAATTACAGCTGATATGAATCCGATAAGCCATTTGTTTAACAATACCAGTTTCACAAATTTTGGAACATTCCAGGTAAGCCTGGTTGCTGAAAACAATGCCGGATGTACAAGCCAGATTATTAAAACAGTTGAGGTATATCCGGCCATTCAGGCTTCGTTCTCATCAAGTGTAGATGAAGGATGCCATCCACTGGAGGTAGATTTTACAAATCAGAGCAATGGCGAATTTACATATGCATGGAATCTTGGTGATGGTGCTTCCAGTGAGGCAGAGTCTCCGGGTCATACATTTACTAACTTTACTGATACTATTATAACCAGGCAGGTTATTCTGGTAACTACATCAAGGTATAATTGCGTAAGTGAGGATACTATGTATATAACTATTCATCCTAAGCCCCTGGCAAGGTTTGAAACTGATATGATAATTGACTGTCCCCCATTTAATGTTGCAATAGGTAATACCAGTCTAAATGCTGATAATTATGCCTGGGTTTTTGGAGACGGAAATGTACTGAATACCACATTTACAGATACAATTAATCATATTTATGATAACCTTACCGGGGATATAGTCACTTATGAACTTCAGTTGGTGGCCAGTTCTACATTTGGCTGTGCAGACAGCACTTCACAGAAATTATATGTTTATCCTGCAACTATTGCCGATTTTACTTCTAACGATGAGGGTTGTAGTCCGCTTACGGTTTATTTTGATAACTTATCTGTTCGGGGTGAAACATACCTCTGGGATTTCGGTGATGGTTCAACCATAACTGTTCAGGATCCGACAAATATATATTTTAACTTTTCGGCGAATGATACAGTATTCCCGGTAATCCTTACATCTACTTCAAAATATGGATGTGTCGATACTTATTCAGATAGCGTTTATGTGTATCTCCAGCCAGATGCTGAATTTCTTGCTTTACCAACCCACCAAACATATCCAGATGCAACAATAGAGTATACAAATGTTTCCAGTCTCGGAAACTGGTCATATGAGTGGGACATGGGAGATGGGTTTATTACGAACCAGGAGCATCCTGATGATCACACATATTCAACATGGGGATCATACGAAATTAATCTATATGTATCCTCCACCAATTGCTCCGATCAGGTAGCACATACCATAAGGATCTTCCCGGGCCCTCCAATTGCTGGTTTTGACTCAGTTCCTCCCGGATGTGTGCCACAAACTATACAGTTCCACAATACTTCATTGTATGGCGATACTTACCTGTGGGATTTTGATGATGGTACTACCTCAACTGAGTTTGAACCTGAACATACTTTTCCGGAACATGGTATTTATAACGTAAAGCTTTCAGTAACAGGAGAAGGAGGGATTGATTATGCCTACCACCAGGTTGAAGTTTATAGAAATCCATTCGTTGATTTCCTTGTAAGCCCTCAACTGGTTATGCTGCCTGATCAGGAAATACAACTCTTCAATCTGTCTGAATATGGAGAAACATATTTATGGAATTTTGGAGACGGGAGTACTTCTACAGATATGAATCCAAGACACCTGTATTCAAAAATAGGAACTTTCCACATTTCCCTTGATGTCTGGACTGAGCATGGATGTACCGACAGGTTAGTCATACCGAGTGCAGTAACCGTTCTTGGTAAGGGTTTAATTATATTCCCAAATGCTTTTAAACCCGATATGTCAGGGCCTAACGGAGGTTATTATGACATAAGGGAAATTGATAAAAATAATATTTTTCACCCCTATTGGGAAGGTGTTGAGGAATACTTTTTAGAAATATATAACAAATGGGGAGAACTTCTATACACCAGTGATGATGTAATGAAGGGATGGGATGGTTATTACAGGGAGAAACTCTCAAAAGAGGATGTTTATGTATGGAAATGTTGGGGCATTTTCAGTAATGGAAGGAATTTCTTAATGGCTGGTGATGTTACCCTCTTGCACGATGATCACATGGACTAACATTTTATATTAGTAAGTCCACTCATTTAAACAGCCCCTAAACCACGATCTTATTGCATTAAACATACTCAAATCACTCCTACCTTTCAGTTACCTTATTATAG
>SDBS01001141.1_pt1 | contig 27139 bp, 21 predicted proteins | sample 2277091 | NCBI WGS metagenome assembly SDBS01 (sample SAMN10404972, study PRJNA504765) | marine sediment metagenome | isolation source: marine sediment core GS10_PC15, 163 cmbsf | place: Arctic Ocean: Southern Knipovich Ridge | collected 2010
TCGTTGCAAATTCATCACTCGTTCTCCTATCTTTAACAGTTCCTGGCCGTCTATATTCCATCCGGTGACTGCTGAAAGAAGTTCGGCAAGATGATCAAGATGGATACCAGCGTACATAAAGAATTTACAAGTATTTAATATGTCAGGCAATATTAATGCATCCTGAAGAATCTTAACAATTTTCCCCTTGCCTTTCTCATCCCATCGATCTAGGGTATTTGGATCGGGAACACCATATTTCATCAGACCCCAATCCATCTTCCCTGAGTCATAAGCCATGCCTTCCAGAGGATGGATATGGCACATGCCTCTGTTTGCCGTACCATAGGCAAGACCAAGAACCTTTCCTGATCTCGGGTCATGTGCCGGCGCCTCCAGCCCTTTTCCATGAATGGCGTATTTTTCAGAGCCTCTGCCGAGTCTTTCAGAGGCAATTTTCACTCCTTCTGACAGTATATCACCAATTCCTTCTCTTTGTGATATCATCCGTACTAATTCGGAAAGTACAGCAGGATTACCCCAACTCAAATCGAGACCACCTACCTCTTCTTTTTTAAGTACCCCATTCTCATAACACTCCATGGCAAAAGCGATAACCGCACCGGCAGAGATAGTATCGATACCGTATTCATTACATAAATAGGTTGCCTGAATTGCCGCCTCTATGTTCTCATTAAAAACAAAAGCCGTAAAGGCGGATAAAGATTCGTATTCTGAGCCTTCATGAGCGGGGGTTTTAAATCTTCCTTCTTTCACTTCCGAAATCCTACCACAGGCGATGGGACAACCGGTATAGCATCCATGATTTTTTACCAAGTGCTGATTAAAGAATTGATCATAAAGTTGTTCCGCCTTGCCCCAGGAATTAGCATGCCAGTTTTTGGTCGGCCAATCACCTGCAGCGTCATTTGCGGCCATATCTCCGGTGGTACCATGCTTTTTTAAGTTAGTGGAAAAATCGCTTTCTTTTAATATCTTAAAACAGGTTTTTATTGTCTCGGTTAATTTCGCTGGCTGGGCAATCGGAGTCTTGTGGGAACCTTTTACCGCAATAGCTATTAAGTTCTTTGATCCCATAACCGCTCCTGCACCACATCTGCCGGCCGCACGGTGCTCAAACATTACCGTGGCAATTTTAACTAATTTTTCCCCTGCAGGCCCTATGCACATCACAGATATCTTGGGATCAGATAATTCTTCACGGATAATCTTTAATTTTTCATTCACTGTTCTACCCATGAGTCCTGTGGCAGATCTAAACTCAATCTTATCATCGTCTATGACTAAATATACCGGTTCTTCTGATTTACCTTCTATGATAAGGAAATCATATCCTGCCTTTTTTAAATCAGGGCCAAAATCACCGCCGCATCTTGATTCCCCCCAGGCATTGGTCAAGGGGGATTTAAAACAAAGCATGATACTCCCGCCTCCCGGAATGCGGTTGGCGGTTAGAGGGCTAGTGGCAAACATGAGTTTATTTTCAGGTGAAAGAGGATCAGTACCTTTGGGTATTTCATCATAAAGAACTCTGGCTGCATAACCTGCGCCACCCAAATAAGCTCTTAATGCTTGGGTATTAATCTTTTCAACTTTGTAGCTTTTATCATTTAATTAAATTCTTAGTTGTTCGCCCATATAACCTTTAATTCTTTCTAAAATAAAAATTACCTCTTTAATAATTATATTTTTATTAATTTCTTAGAAACTGACAATCAAAGTCTTTTATTTTATTTTTTAAATCGATTTATTCTTAAAGTGTCAATAGGTAATATTGTTTCTTTGCCGGTGATCATTTGACTGATTAGTTTTCCGGTTAAGGGAGACAAACCGATGCCATCCCCTTCATGACCGGCAGCAATATAAAAACCAGGAACCTCGTCCACTTTAGATATAATCGGCATATGGTCATCCACATAAGGTCTTAATCCTGCATATGCTCTAATAACATGAATGTCTTTCATTACAGGGAAAAATCTTATTGCTCTTTCTGCTAATCCCTGCATCACTTCGATGGACACTTGGGTATCAAAACCAACGAAAGCACGGCTGCTACCTATTAAGAAGTTATTGGATAAGGTAGGTTCGAATACAAAAGCAATGCCTAAATTTTCTAATTCCGAACGAACATTTCTTTTATAATTTTCATCTCCAAATTTTGCCATCATATAGCCGAATTCCATAATCTTTCTTTTTCCAACCGGAAAGGTTTTTTCGGCTACTAATAACTGTCCCTGTCTCGGTTTTATGGGTATATCAAGTCCGACCATTTTCCCAATATCAGGAGCCCAGACACCCGCGCAGTTTACGACATCTTTTGTTATTAAAACGTCTTTATCTGTTTCTACTGCTTCTACTGTTCCCTTTTTATCTAACCGAATACCGGTTACACTAGTATGATTAAATACCACAGCACCGTTTCTTTTAGCCTCTAAAGATAATCCAAAAGCAAATGTCATAGAATTTAGGGAAAGATCGCAATCAATTTCTACCCCTCCTACAATATCTTCAGCCAGATATGGTTCGTCGTTATGAATTTCAGATTTATCCATCATTCGCATTGGATATCCGTCTTCCACCTGTTTTTTAACGAACCCCTCAGCTACACTAAATTCCTCTTCACTTTCTATAATATATAAACTCCCTCGTTGCGTATAATCAAAGTTATATGGAATCTCTGTATATAATTCTTTGAATAATAATTGACTGGTATAAGTCATTTTTGTATCAAACCCCGGCTGTTTATCAGATATTAAAACGTTACCATCGCATCGACCTGAAGTTCCAGATGCAATATCATTTTTTTCAACTAAAGCTACCTTTACCCCTTTTTTGGAAAGATAATAAGCTACACACGTACCTATAACGCCACCGCCGATTACAACGGTATCGTAATTTCCCATTTTTATTTCCCTCCTAATGTGCCAAAAGTCACAGGTCTTACTGGGGGACGAAATGTTGACGTTCCTGTTTCATTTGCTTTTTTACCTAATTCTTCTTTTATAATTTGTTGAACCAATTTTTCACAAGTACGTCCTTGACACAATCCCATTCCTGCTCTTGTTCTCCTTTTTACTCCTGTAACATCAGGTGCTCCGTCTCTAATTGCCTGTTTTATTTCCCCTAATGTAATCTCTTCACATCTACAAACTATCATATCATCATCGTTCTTATTCATTATTTTAATCCCTTCTGTAAAGCTACTTTGAGTCTTTGTTCTTAATCTTTTTATTCCTCTCACCTCGTCTAACTTCTCTTTCGGGATAGCAATAGTTATTACAGGAGTCCGATCCAAACTTTTTTTGTTTAAAACTTTTATCACTTTTCCAGAAGAAACAACTTTCCCTTTTCTGTTAACCGCTTCCACAATTGAACCAGTTATAGGTAAAGGTAAATATTCGTATGGAAACGAAATTAAAGCCTCTTTATCAGAATAAGTTTTATCAACTATAAATATTGCTAAACCTGGACATTTAGCTATGCACAAACCGCAACCTTTGCATAAATTTTCGTCTAAAATAGGAATATTAGTAATCGGTTTTCCTATCTTTATTGCTTTAAATTTACAGGCAGCTTCACAAGGATTGCAGGGAATTTCTTCAGTACACTCAATTATTGCTATTGGTCCTTTATTAAAGCGTTCTTCAGAAGGATAACATTTCGAATTTACAAGCTCTTCCTTTGTTAAATAACCTGTTTTCCTTAATATCATTTTCCTCATTCCTTTATTAATTCAAAATATTTGGTAATGGTAATACAAGCTTGCACTTAGAACCTTGAAAAACTGTTGATAATACAGTATATTCAGAGCATGAAAACATGTACTCGATGCGGCAGTAAAAAATTCTGGTTACTTTCTACCGGCCAGATCCGGTGTAGCAACTGTGGGCTAACCAGAAAAAGCTCGAAAAATATCTGGCAAAAGACCCGGATTTCGCCTTACTGGAAAGGAAGATTAGTTGACTATTTTTCTCTGGGTGTCCAAGCTTATCGCTTACGTTTTCAAGTACCTTACAGTAAACCGACCATTCTCAGCTGGTTTAGAACGCTCAGAGAGGTCATCTACCAAGATAGCGTTAAAGATATCAAACCTCTCTCAGGAGAGATCGAAATGGATGAAACCATGTTCGGTGGCAAGAGACCTGGTAAGCGTGGTTGGGGAGCATCGGGAAAGAATATCGTTTTTGGCATTTATCAGAGACACTTAGAAAGTGCTTACTTTTCCCATCTCTTCCAGGGCTAAAGAGACCATGCAACCCTATATCAAGCGTTATACCAAAGCAGGGAGCCTGGTACTATACTGATGACTGGTTTGCCTATGCCTTTCTGCCTATTCGAGGGAATCATGTGGTCGTATTAAAAGAGAAAGGTGTGCCCAAAGGTAGAAATCACATTAATGGTATTGAAGGTTTCTGGTCCTTTGCCAAACACTGGTTGTATCAATATCGGGGTATTCCCAAGGCTTATTTTCCTCTCTACTTAAAAGAGGTAGAGTGGAGATTTAACCACCGTAATGAGAACCTGGTCATCCTATTAAGGAGGTTACTGAATCAACAGATTTCAATTGTCAAAGAACAAATTTAGTGCAATTAAGTTTAACTATTACCAAATATTTATAATTAAATTACAAGACAATTTAGCTATAAGCTTATAATAATAACTAACTATCTAAAATTTTTATATTTTACAAGCTGTTATTTATTTTACAAGCTGTTAATATGTTATTTTTAGCTAACATTCTTCCTTCTCCAAAGGGCCCCATTCTCAATTCATTTAAGCGTTGCCATATTTCCTTTTTTATTTTCCTTGATTCTTCAAAAGAAATGTATTTTAATGTCTCAGTAATTGCAGTACCTGCCAATCTTCCCTCTTCTAAAGCTGTGTTTGCTTCTTCAACTCCGGTAACATCACCCACTAGATATATTCCTGGAATGGTAGATTCCATATTTTCATCATGTAAAGGTACCCATCCTCCCAATAGAGGGACAAAAGAACATTTACATTCATGCATCATGGCTAATTCTATTAATGGCTTTAATCCAGCAGCAATTGTAATCGTATCAACTTCTAATATTTTTTCTGTTCCTTCAATTGGTTGCCACTTATCATTTACTTTACAGATTACCGCTTTTTCTACGTTTTTTTTACCTCTGGCTTCTTGAATCATATGGGATATATAAATAGGCACCCCTGCTCGTCTAATTTTAGCTGCATGAACACCATATCCTCCTATTTGAGGTGCTGCTTCGATAACACCTACTACTTCTGCCCCAGCTTGTAATAATTGATAAGAAACTATTAGTCCTACATTTCCTGAACCGATCATAAGAATCCTTTTTCCAGGCAATACACGGTTAACATTAATCATCGTTTGGGCAGCACCCGCTCCCATCACCCCAGGTAAAGTCCATCCTTTAAGCCTAACAGCATTTTCTGAAGCTCCGGTAGCAATAACAATTTTTTTAGCTTGGATGATTTCTAATTTTTCAGAATTATCTGCTAGTGTCTTTTTTATTGTTATTTTCTTTTCCTTAAATAAACCAACTACAACACTGTTTAGCCAAACTTCCACACCACATTCTCTGGCTTGCTCTAATAATTCGGAGGCAATATCAATACCCCTAATTCCAGCCTGATGGGCACTTGAACCAAAGAATTTATGTATTTGTTTAAATAATTGCCCTCCTGCCCGTAAATTCTCATCTACAACCAATACCTCGGCGCCTCTTTTAGCAACTTCAATAGCAACGGATAGCCCAGAAGGACCTCCTCCAATAACAACTACTTCTTTCTCAATCATTTTCCATTGCTCTTTCCTACTCCATGTTGTGTTTCTATTATCATTCCATCTTCTACCGGAGTAACACAAGTTCTAACATTTGGTTTATCATTTACCACCATAACACAATCTGTACATTGTCCTATTCCACAGAATATTCCTCTTGGTTCTTTCTTTTTTACAGTATATCTATTTACTCTAATTCCATTTGCCATTAAGGCGGCAATAATCATTTCATCTTTTTTTGCTTGGATAGTTTTACCATCTACCTTTATCTCTACCATTTTTTTTCTTTCATCTTTACCTAAAATAATATGATCATCTACCCTCATATATTTAAAGACCTTCCTTTCGTTAGTAAAATTCTAATAGTCTCTTGTTTTCTGCTTTTTATGAAAAATAGAAGAGAGGAAAATTTATTTTCCTCTCTTCTATTTTCTTCCACAAGTGAAAATATCCTATAGACTAAATTATTAAATTCCGAGAGGTTTCAAAGCCTCTTTTAACTCCGCCAGCTCAGAATCCTTTAAAGGTTGAACGGGTTTTCTACATTCTCCAACTCTTCTACCAGAAAGATTCGTAGCAGCTTTAACGGATGAATTATATACGTGATTCCAGAAGAACAAATTAGCAGGAAGCATCCGCTCCCACAATTCTTTTGCCTTAACCAAGTTATTGGCCATAATTAGGTCATAAAGCTGAACACATTCCTTCGGCATTACATTTGCTGCGCCCCATATACAACCAATAGTTCCTGCAACAAGGGATTCGAAGGCAATAGGGTCAGCACCATTAAAAACTTTAGCCTTATCTCCTGCGGCTACTATTAGCTCACGGATTCTTACAAAATCCCCTGTACTATCTTTGATATATTTTATATTATCAATTTCCATTATCCGTTTAAAAAACTGTGGGGTAATATCAAATCCTGAATGTACAGGAATATTGTAAGCAACAACAGGAATATTAACTGCATTGGCAATTTTTTCATAATGATAATAAACACCATCAGCATCAGGCCCTTCAAAGTATGGGGGTAAAACAAGAAGACTATCAGCTCCTGCTTCCTCAGCGTGTTTTGCATAATCAATCGCATCAACCGTACTTATTGCTGAAGTTTGAACCATAAAAGCTGTCCTACCATTAATATGCTTTGAAGAAACTTCAACAATCCTCTTTTTCTCTTCAGGACGAAGATAAGCAAACTCCCCTGTACCACCACAAACAAGAATAATATGTACTCCTGCTTCTATCAAATAATCAAGATGAGCTTTTAAAGCACTTTCATCTACTTCCTCGCCACCTTCTTTAAATGGAGTGCAAGATGCCGCACAAATACCTTTTAATTCTTTCATATTTCATTCCTCCTTTTCGTTTATTTTTTTAGTATTTTTTATCTTAAAAGCAGCGCCCTTGTGAGACGGCTCAGTAAGAACCGCGTAGGCACCAAGTATACCTCTATCTTCTTTGGGTTTTGGCGCTTTCCACCTCTTAAGTCGGTCACTCAATTCTATACTATCAATTAAGAGTTCCAGTTTTCTGTTTGGTATATCGATTAAAATATTATCTCCATTCTCAACAACTGCAATAGGACCTCCTATGGCCGCTTCCGGAGAAATATGTCCTATTATTGGTCCTCGATTAAAACCAGAAAACCTTCCATCAGTAATTAAAGCAACTGAGGTATCTAGTTTTTTAATATATAGTGCGTCGGTACTAAGCATTATTTCTTTCATTCCAGGTGCACCTACTGGTCCCTCATATCGTATAACCATTATATCTCCTTTGTTAATTTTCCCGCTCTGAATTGCCTTTAAGCCTTCCTGATCACTATTAAAGACTTGCGCCTTGCCTGTAAAGACCATCATCTCTGATTTGATTGCAGTCTGTCTGGTTATGCATCCTTCAGGAGAGAGATTTCCCTTTAGCACAGCAATTCCCCCTTCTTTATACAAAGGATTCTCAAAAGATCTTATAACCTTCCTATTTTTTACCTTTACCCCTTTAATGCATTGACCAAGATTAATCCCGTCCACAGTCATACAAGTGAGATCCAAATGATTTTTTAACTGAGAAATTATAGCTGGTACCCCTCCTGCTTCATATAAATCTATAATAGTATTTTTACCATTTGGTATTACTGATACCAAACATGGAATTTGCCTGCTTAAATAATCAAATAAATTAAGATTTATATTTATATCTAATTCTTTTCCGATACTAATAATGTGAAGTACGGCATTTGTTGAACCCCCAATTGTTAAACAGATTTTAATGGCATTTTCTAAAGATTTTTCCGTAATAATGTGTGAAGGCTTTATTCTTTTCTCTATAAGCCCTACAATTTGATTTCCGGCTTTTTTCGCAACGCTGCAGCGCAGACTACTAATTGCGGGAATCGTTGCTGAACCGGACAAAGACATCCCCATTGCTTCACTTAAAATTTGCATAGTATTAGCAGTACCCATAATAGAACAAGCACCGAATCCAGGGCAGGCATTATCCTCCATTTCTCGTAAATCTTCTTCCGAAAAATCCGAATCAACTACTGCTTCATTCACATCGGCAGTAGTTATTTCCTTCCCTTTACAGAGGCCTGGCATCATCGGCCCCCCGGTAACCAAAATTGAAGGAATATCTAGTCGTGCCGCTGCCATAAGTTGACCAGGTATTAAACTATCGCAGGACGAAAGCAATACCAGACCATCAAACAAATGCTCTTTAGCCACTATTTCTATGGAAGCGGCCATGACATCGCGTATCACCAACTCATATTTCAGGAACTCCGTTCCGATCGAAATATTTCCACATGTGGCAAACGTACCAAATTCAAACGGTACTCCTCCGGCCTGCCAGATTCCTGCTTTAACCCAATCTGCAAGCCTTCTTAAATGAGTATGAGCAGGAGATAAATCGGTTACAGGATTTACAATGCCAATGTGAGGTCTTTCTCTAAGATCCCGATCTGAATATCCAACGCCTTTATAGATTGTTCGGCGGTGAGCACCGTCTCGCTCACTAAAATATTTATTTTTCATTAATTAATACCTCCATTTTAAAATCCTTATAAAAATAACATTTTATTTTCCTATTCCTTACTCATAAATCAAATAAATTTTCGTTATTCCTAAAAAAATTAATATATTTCTTATTAATTGTATTACTTTTAAGTAGTGTTTACACTAGCTCTTTTCTATAGGAAATAATACTATTTATCGGGGGGAAAGGTAAAGCATATTTTCGCTTACCATTTAAGAATTTCTGATTGGGAAAAATATTAATATATCTCCTCTCCTTTCCCTATGAATTAGACTGCCAGTTTTTGGTAGAAAAATCCCCTTCAACATCAATCCCCGGCATATCCCCTATGGTTCCGCGTTCTTTGAAAGCGGAGGTATTAGGATTTTCTTTTACCACTTTCATTGCCATCCGAACAGCTTTCTTAAATTCTTCAGGTTGAGCAGGAGTTATTTTATTTGTACCTTTAACCGCTATCGCCAGTAGATTTTTAGAGCCCATCACTGCACCAGCACCACATCGACCGGCAGCACGGCCTCCAAACATCACAGTAGCATATTTTACCAAATTTTCTCCGCCTGGTCCAATACACATAACTTTGAAACCTGAATTACTCAGGTCGTTCTTTACTTTCTCTATTTTTTCAGTTACTGTTTTGCCTTTCAGATGATCAGCGGGTTTAATGCTCACCCTCCCATCATTAATAACCAAGTACACCGGTTGATCCGCTTTTCCTTCAATAATTATAAAATCATAACCAGCTTTTCTTACTTCTGGTCCAAAATCTCCGCCACACCTGGATTCTCCCCAACCATTGGTTAGGGGTGATTTAAAACATAACTCTATACTTCCTCCACCCGGTACAGCATTCATTGTTAATGGGCTAGTTGTAAGTACCATTTTATTGTTAGGACCCAGGGGGTCAATTCCTTTTTTTACTTCATCATACAAAAGTTTCTCCCCATATCCTACTCCACCTATATAGTTTCTTAAATCATCAAAATTTAAATTTTCTTCTTTAACCTTCTTTTCATTAAGAAAAACTCTTAATGAATGACCCTGCGGCAAGCCGTAGGGTATCAAAAATCAGAATAGCCTTAACTGTCTCAAATCTTCCTTCGGTTTACCTTGCTTTTGTATATAGTTTTCCACTTTTGTCCAGTTTCCTCTCTCACCAACAGTGGCAACATAATATCCATCAGACCAAAATTCTCCACCCCATAGCTCTTTTTTGATCTTCGGATACCTTCGGAATATCTCCCTTGCAGTAATGCTTTTGAATATCCGTACTATTTCCCCTGGTAATATCTTCGGATGGGCGCTGGAGAGAAGATGAATATGATCCTTATCCATTCCCAAAGCTTCTATCTCTATGGCATACCGTTCTTGTATACCATAAGCTGTCTCTTCTATTGTCCTTATCACCATCTTATCAAGTAATACCTTGCGATACTTTACCGGAAATACTATATGATAATGTAACTGCCAAGCACAATGATATCCTTTTTGAACATCTCCTTTACTCATATAATCATAATACTTGAGAATTCCCTGTGGCGAGCCACAGGGAATTCTCAAGTTAAAAATATTTTATAAAACTTTTGCAAAAATTATTTTGTTCTTGCATTTTTCGGATTATTTAGTATTCCCTTAGTTAGACCACTCTCTTTCAATTTACCACTATTCATAAACAAGTAGTACTTAGGTAGACCATTTTACTTTATCACAATTATTTCTTTTGTAAAATTATTTAGTACTTCAGGCCCATCTGCTCCAATTACAACGATATCTTCAATTCGTATACCAAATTTATTTTGCATATAGATACCTGGTTCTATACTAAGTGCCATTCCTCTTTCTAGTATTTGTTTGTTTCCAGTCTTTATATAGGGTGCTTCATGAACACTAATACCGATACCGTGACCGGTTCTATTAAGAAAATATTGGCCATAACCTTCGCTTTTAATTATATCTCTTGATGCTTTATCCACATCTTCTGCTTTCACGCCTTGTTTTGCTGTCTCTTCTCCTGCTTTATTTGCCCTTAGAATAATATCATAGACCTTTTTTTCTTGATCAGTTATTCCACCTACAAATACGGTTCGGGAAATATCAGAGCAATAGCCTTTATATTTACAGCCTAAATCTAAAATAACTATATCTTTTTTTTGAATTGTTCTTGAATCCTCACAATAATGCGGCATTGAACTATTAGGACCTGAAGCAACAATAGATTCAAAGGATAATCCATCAGCACCTTTTTGCATAAATAACTCTTCTATCTTTTTCTTAATATCTCTTTCTGTCATTCCGGGGCAAATACAATCAATAGTTTCACCCATCACTTCATCAGCTAATTTTGCGGCTTTTCTTAATTTTTCTATTTCACTCTCATCTTTTATAACTCTAAGCATTTCCAAAATACCGTGTCCATTAATAAATTTAGCATTTATTTTTTCTTGAATATCTATTAAATTTATTGCTGCAATACCATTGTTGACACCGATATTCTTACCCGCCAATTTATAGCGGTTAATCGCAGTCACAACTGCATCAATAAATCCTTCATGATCTCCCCATTTATAAATATCAGCGTCATTATCAAGCCTATTCTTAATTTCCTCATAGGTAATTTCTGGTGAAATATAGAAATATTTTTTATCTGATAATAGAAATAGTGCTTGAAATCGTTCATCAGGTTGTGGTGAATAGTTCATTAAAAACTCTAAATCAATTGAAGGGCCAATCATCATAGCATCAAGGTTATTTTTAACCATTAACTCACCAAGCTTATTACTATATTTTTTATTTAGCATTTTTATTCTCCTTCAATTTATTTTTTATATTTTTTTTGATAATCACTGTCAAGTTTTAGAAACTATAATAGCTTTTTTTGCTTTTAAACAAAATCATATTCTTTTTAAAAGGTTTAATCATCATAATATTATTGAATTCACCTCATCTTCAAAGGGTAAGTTTTTTACGGTAAAACAAAATAAGCAACCAATAAAGTCGCTCATCACTTAATTATCAATTTGTTTCATCGATCCCCATTCATTTGCATTGTTTATCATTTCCAGCATATTTACTGTAGTACTTTCATTGGTTTTTAGTTTACACTTTTTTTCATACTTTCCCCCAGTAAAACGTTATCTTTAATCTCTTCTACCACAATCTTATGGCTTACCCCCCTATAACTCTTACCACTTTTCTCCCGCCTTTTTAAATCACACCAATTTCTTGACTATCAACTTAAACTTTATATGTAGTAGTTGCACTGTAAGTAATATCACCAACAGAAATATCTCTATTATCAATAAGCACTTTATATTCCTTGTCAATTGTATATAAAAAATTCCAATCAATAAATATTAGTACAACAATGAGAGTTATTTAAATTATAATTCGCTTCCTCAAGTTTTATTTCCAATCTACTCACCGTACAAGTTCTACTATTATTAAAAACTATAGGTTAAGCTATATTCCACATCATCAAAAGTGGTTTTGATAGGTTTAATCTGCCAAAGCCATTTTTGGCTGCTGCCTAAATAATACATTTTTTGCCTTTTTCCTTTCTCATTTCTTCTCTGAGTATTTTAGTAGACTCCATATCCACTGAATCTTTCTCGGGTATTATTATTACTCCATAGCTTTCTTTTGCGGTATCCAAAGATACTAAACCATTCTTGTAATCCTCAAATACTAGATACGGATATCTTTCCAGTGAATCACCCCATCCTGCGCCACCACCACTTCTAATACTTACAATATCGCCTTTTTTTAATATAAAGTTTGATACTCTTCCGCCATCCCAGATATCTTTGCCGTCCCTTATAACAACGATGTGATTGCATGAGCCGTCTTCTCCGCCATTGACTCCCCATGGTGGATACTTGATTCTATTGATCGAGCTCATCAAGTTAGCTTCATCTGTAAGTATCCTATAGTCCTTTCTCATTCCAAAGCCACCTCGGAAGTTCCCATGCCCTATTCCGTCCTCCGAATTGAACCTCATGCATTCTACCCTGATCGGGTAATCCATTTCTATGACTTCTACAGGATGACAACAGGTTTCACCATCCCCAACCGCAACAAGACAGGATTCGCCATCCTTGTCAATTCCAGCTCCCCATCCTCCCGGATTGGGCTCGCATAAGATCTTGTATTTTCTATCCCTTGGGTCGATCATGCTGATTGTTTCACTTACTACCGATAGAAAATGTCCTGCTGTAAGCCTGTCGGGAAAATGTAGGACCAATGCCTTCCATATCAGATCAACTGCAAAGAACAGGGTCTCCCAATAACAACTTGTAGGAGCGGGAAAAAGAGCATTAAATAAATTACCCTCGGGGCATATGATATCTATGGCCTCCAGATAACCTTGATTAAGAGCTGCATGCGGATCCGTTATTGCGGTAAAAGCTGTCACAACTGAAGTATATATTCCTGCAAAGGTTGTATTAATCGGAGCTTTCATTTGTGGAGGGTTATCGGTAAAATCTACAATGAATTTATCATCTGTAATTTTAACTTTGGCTGTGATTCTGATATCTTCATTCATTCCCTCATACTTTTTTATCCATTCTTCAGCGAAGAATTCTCCTTTTTTCAATTCTTTTAGCCTGTTTTTAGCGGTGATCCTTCCGTCATTTATTTTATCCTCCATGGCCTCGCGAACACTATCCGTTCCATACTTATCGCACAGCTCATTTACCCTGCCATAGGCATATCTTAATGCTGAGGCAAAAGCTTCCAAATCTCCAAATAAAAGGTCCGGGACCCTGGAATTATGCATTATCATTCTTACAACTTCTTTATTCAATTTCCCATCTTTATAAAAATGAGATGTCGGAATGATCAATCCTTCCTGGAATATCTCGGTTGTATTAGGGCCCACACTTCCGGGATTCATGCCTCCAACATCTAGGGTATGACCCCTCACCGTACCTATTGCAATAATTTCATCTTGATAAAATATGGGCATTGCCAGAGCCAAATCATTCAGATGAGTACTAATCCTATAAGGGTCATTGATTATAAAGATATCACCGGGACTTAGCCCTAAATCATGCTTTTCTATATCTTCTGTAACAGCTTTGGCTACAATAGACATTACTCCAAGAAACACGGGGGTACCTTGCCCCATTGAAATCAAATCACCCTTGCCATTTGTAAGCGCTGTTCCAAAATCATATGTATCATTTATGATGCTGCTTTTCGCAGTCTTTACTGTGGCCCAGAACATTTCCTTAGCTATATTATCCAATGAATTTTTTATAATTCTGATTGATATGGCATCTCTAGTCATTTTTATCACCTCTGAAATTATTTATTGACTCTTCTTCTATCTCCTTATTGATCATTATTATATTCCCATATCCATCACGATTTGCCTTGAAATTTTCAGTGACAATTATAGTTGAGGTGTAGTCCTCAATAATACATGGGCCATCTATTTCAACATTGATTGGAAGCTTTTCTTTATTGTATACAAGCACCTTAACGTCCTCGATGCCGTTATAAAATTTTCTTTGGCTCAAATAAGCGTCTTCAAGAGAATTATTATTGGTCTTCTTTTTGATTTCCAAATTTTTGACCCGGTATAAACCGACTGTATGGAAGTTAACTATCTCTATTCCGCTGTCAGATAGGTTAAACCCATACTCTTTGAAATGCATTTCTTGGAAAGTTTGCTTTACTTCTTTGATCTTCTCGAAGCTTATCTCTCCAGTAGGACACAATATCTTCAAAGTATGAACTTGTCCATTATATTTAATATCTAGGTATTTCTTCAGCTCAGTGGTATTGGGATCGATATTTTCACTTTGAAAGGTGCTGCTAATTTTGCTCTCAAGTTCATCAAAAGTTGATTGAACAAGTTTTATAAAATCATTTTGTTCCTCAATCGGGATGATTCTTGTTTGTACCAACTCGTGCCTTATATCCAGACCAAGCATTCCCCATGCACTAAAGACGCCGCTCGAGATCGCCGGGACTATCACCCTGGGTATTTTTAGTTCCTCTGCAATGAACGGGGCCATCATCGGCCCGGATCCTCCATGGGCAACAAGCGCAAATTCTCTCGGGTCAAACCCTTTCTTTATAGAAATCAGCCTTATCATGTTTGATGAGTTATCGTTTGCAACCCTGATAGCGCCATAGGCAATGTCCTTAACATTTATTTTAAGTTGATTTGCAACATCTTTGAATGCATCCTCCGCCATATGTTTATTTATTTTCAGCTTGCCCCCCAATAGATGCTTTGGGTTTAAGTAACCTGCAACGACGTATGCATCTGTCAAGGTTGCCTTTTCTCCTCCCATTCCGTAACAAGCGGGGCCAGGTCTAGCACCTGCGGCTTTTGGTCCTATTTGAAAATTTCCAGTTTCATCGATCCATACTATACTTGTTCCCCCGGTACCGATTTCACTAATGTTGACAACTGGTACTCTTATTGGATAGCCTGCATTCCATTCATCTTGTTCGATAAAGTATTCCGTACTTACCTGGGATGTCAGTTCTTTTGCCAGGCTGGCCTTTGTCGTAGTGCTACCGCCGTCGATAATAATAATGTTATTTTCATTCAATTTGCGGCTTAGTATTATACTTCCTATTATTCCGGCTATCGGGCCACCTTCTATCGTGGTGATCGGATTTTTTTTGGCATAATCGGAAGTCGCCATTCCTCCTGTGGCAAGGGTCAAATAAAATACTCCGTTAAATTCCCTTTCCTTAAGTGCACTCTCAATCTTCTCAATATATTTGACAAATATCGGCTGTACATAAGCATTTAGCACAACAGTATTAAAGCGCTCGTATTCTTTCCATTCATGGCTCAAATCACTTGAAACTGTTACAAACGGCTTTTCAAAGCCATGTTCTATAAGTACTTGTTCAACTATTTCTTTTGCCTTCAATTCATGAGATGCATTTTGGTAGCTGTTTATAAAACCAATGGCAAAAGATTCAGCCCCTTTTTTAATAAGTGACTCAGCAGCGTTTTTGACCTCTTCCTCATTCAACGGTTGGTATATGCTCCCATTAGAGTCTACGCGCTCGTTTATCCATTCGACCATGTACTTGGAGACAAACGGAACGGGCTTCTTATATTTTAAATTAAACATGTCTCTCCTGTTGGCTCTCTGGATGTCCAAAATATCAAATCCGGTTGTAGTTATGAAAGCAACGTTTGCTCCGTTTCTCGTAATGATCGAATTTATGACTACAGTTTGACCATGGATGACCTGCCTTGCCTCCTTAACACATACTCCCTGTTTTTCTAATTCTTCAATACCGTGAATGACGCCTTTTTCATAATTTGGCGGGGTCGATTCGACCTTTACCCATGAGCTGTCTCCGGTCTCTATATCTACTGCGTATAAATCCGTAAAAGCCCCGCCAATATCTATTCCAATTTTCCAAGCCATTTTAAAAGCCTCCTTGCTTCAATCTTTTGTATTATCATTTTTGTGTCCTGGCTTCAAGATGTGGTTACAAGTTGACACTCCGAATCTCCTTATTTTTGTTCTCTGTTTCAACAAAATCATAGGCAAAAGTCAAATTTTCTTACACTTCCTTTTCGCCCCTGATTGGTTCTAACATTTTTACTTTACTACTTTGTTTCTATAAGGTTAAATTCTTCTGAAGATATCCCTCTGCTGGTATTCTAAAGCCATTCTTTTTTAGTTTGTATTCTTGACATGTTCTTCGGTAGTTGTAATAATCCATAAAGTCAGCCAGATTAATCTACAACTCCTTAAATATTTTCATATTATGCTTCTTTCTTACAGACAATAAATCTGTTTTTTAGATAAGTTTTTGGGTATTAACATCCATTTTGGTTGAATGGGTAAAATTGACTAAGTAACTTTATGCTTTTAATATATAGTTATCTGTTTAACATAAAAGAAATAGCAAATCCACTACACAAGATCTTCTTTTTTAAAAGACGATTAATACATTTTCTTCATAATCTGTTGAATTTATTTTTCATATTCTTTCATAATATTTTTGACAGTATTTCAATCTGTTATATTGTCATTTTTGATAGAGATGACAAAATACCAAATGTTGAGGAGATATTTCAAACATAACCGGTTCTTCTTTTGAACAAATCCCTGTGGCCTGCGGGCATCGGTTATGGAATCTGCATCCCGACGGAATATTGACCGGACTAGGTATCTCTCCCTGGGAGCGCACCCGCTTTGGTATCAGTGCCTGCTCGGACTTTAAAACTACAGGGATTGAAGATAAAAGCATCTGCGTATATGGATGAAAGGGATGCTGGAAGAAATCTACAGCATCAGCTAGCTCTACAATCCTGCCTAAGTACATTATGGCAATCCTATTTGCTATATTCCACATTAAGCTTAAATCATGTGTAATAAATAAATATGATATATTCAATTGTTTCTGCAGTCTCATAAGCGTATTGATGATTTTTGCCTGTACGGAAACATCCAATGCTGAAGTAGGTTCATCCAAAACCATCATAGACGGTTCGGTAGCCAGAGCCCTGGCCGTAGCCACTAATTGCCTTTCACCTCCCCCGAGGGTTTTAGCATATTTATATATATAATCTTCAGGAAGTTCGACCATTTCCAGCAATTTTTTTATTTTATCATCGATATCAATGCCCCTATTTAAAAGAGTTTTTCTATGAATGTTTAAAGGCAATCCAAGGATCTGGCCCACCGTGCGTTGGGGATTGAGAGAAGTGCCAGGATCTTGGAAAATGATTTGAATATCTTTTTTAAGGGACAAGGACCTTTGGTGGATAGGAACTGAAATGTCCTGACCCTTAAATTCGATTTTTCCTGCTGTCGGGCCTCCGTACATTCCCATTACCATATAGGCTGTAGTGCTCTTTCCAGAACCAGATTCCCCTATTAATCCCACTATCTCGCCCTTGCGCACAGTAAAACTGATATCATCAACGGCCTTGACATAAAGATCTTTTTTTCCTGCGGGAAAGTATTTTTTTAAGTTTTTAATCACCAAAACATCTTTAGCCAATTGCTTTACATCCTTTCCCTCTGACATGTCAAAGCTTGATTTTTATATAGAAAACATGCTACTTGATGTCTATTTTCCATTTCAAAAGGTGGAGGTGTTGACGTCTCACATTCGGGCATTGCCTTATCACAACGCGGATAGAAACGACAACCCAACGGTGGATTTAAATAATTCGGCAATCTTCCTGGAATCCCTTCCCCTATGCCTTCCCCAGTAAATTTTGGTATAGAATCAAGAAGGCCATTTGTATAAGGGTGATAAGGATGTTCGAAAATATCCTCAGCAGAAGCTACTTCAATCATCTCACCGGCATACATTACATAAATGCGGTCCGTCATCTCCCGGGCAACTGCCAGTGAGTGTGTAATTAATATCAGGGATGTTCCTTTATCCTGTACCAGTACACGAATAAGATTTAGAACCTGATCCTGTATTGTAACATCCAGATTGGTAGTAGGTTCGTCTGCAATAAGAAGATCGCTTTCCGTAGCCAACGCTATTGCTATGCACACTCTTTGCTTCATACCTCCGCTCAATTGAAAGGGGTAGTTTTTTAAGATTCGCTCCGGATCTGGCATTGCGCAGACTCTCAAAGCCTCTATTGCATTTTCTTTTATTTTAGCGTTGTCTTTTCCAACAATTCCCGAGTATCTTATCGTATCTTGTAACTGAGTGCCTACGCTAAAAACAGGGTTCAATGCAGCCGTAGGGTCTTGAAAGATCATAGACAACTTTTTCCCCCTCAATTTTTGAAGCTCCAGCCTCTTCATTTTCAATATATCGTGGGTTTTAAAGATAATGCTCCCCTTTGTTATTACAGCCTGACGGGGTAATATTTTTAATATGGATTTCATGGTGGTAGTCTTCCCGCAACCACTTTCACCAACTAATCCAACCTTTTCACCAGAATTCACTGTGAAATTTACCCCATTAAGAACCTTCAATATTCCATGATAGATCCGAAACTCCACATAAAGATCATTAATTGACAGGATTGGATTCACTGATATTTTTTACACCTCCTCAGTACTTAGCATATCTCTTACTCCATCTCCAAGCAGATTAAAGGCAAGTATAATTATTATTATTGCAATAGCAGGAAACACTGACAGCCACCACATATGTGGTATATGCTTGGCTCCTTCCGCCACCATTGTACCCAATGCAGGCGTGGGGGGTTGCTCTCCCATGCCGACGAAACTCAGGGATGCACCCATTAGGATCACCCAACCCATGTCTAATGTCATTTTTGTTAAGATCGGGCCAAGGCAGTTTGGAAGAATTTCTCTCAGTAGAATATGTGTAGAGCTTGCTCCTATTAATTCTGCAGACTTAACATAAAAATCATTTCGTAAGGAACTTACCATACTGTATACCATGCGACTGTACCATGCCCACCATGAAAAAGTCAACGCCATCATGGAATTAAATAATGTTGGGCGCAATACTGCAGATACCGCTAAAGCAAGAATTAGAGGAGGCAAGGACAGGAATATATCAACTGTTCTCATTATTATGGGTCCTATAATCTTTCCTTGAAAATATCCTGCAATCAATCCCAGCAAGACGCCTATAGGTACCGCTACCGCCAGTACACCTACTCCCATCAAGATTGCGCCATGAAAAGCGATCAATGTCCTACTTAAAATATCTCTTCCATACTGATCTGTCCCTAGCAAATAAACTCTTCCCGGGGCAAGTCCTGCATTACTGCCCAGATCCAAAAATGCTCCGGCATGTTTAGGATATGGAACTATATGTTTTGCAAATAATGCTATAAAAACAATGAGCAATACCGTAATCAAACCTACTACTGAAAGTTTATTCCGAGAGAACTTGTACCATGATCTCTTAATTCTATCCAGCTTCGCTTCCCACTTTTTATTTTTAATTTTTACATCCAATCTACTTGCCTCTTTACAATATTATTCTTGGATCCAGCCAGGCCACAATAAGATCGACTAAAAAGTTCATGATTACAAAAGTCAATCCTATGATCATTATCACCGCAGTGATTGCATTCAAATCTTTTGAGAGAATAACATTTACGCCATATCTCGAAAGGCCAGGATAATTAAAGACCATTTCTACCATAAAAGCGTTTCCTATCATCGCCGCTATATCCAAAGCAATGATATTTATAGTGGGAATAATAGACGGCTTCAACACATATTTCAGTAGAACTACTCTCATGGGAATTCCTGCAACTATTTCAGATCCAACGTAATCCTTATTTAAGTTTTCCAGCATACTGGAGCGGGTAATTCGGGCATTCTGCGACATACCTCCCATACTAAGGGCAATGGACGGCAATATTAAATGCATACATGCGCTTTTAAATGCCTCATAATTTCCGGCCAATAGACTATCTATGGTCATAAAACCGGTTCTTGTCGCAGGTACAGTAATACTGGCATCTATTCGCCCTAAAATCGGAAGTATAGGCCATAGATACCCAAATACAAGCATAAATATAATAGCCCACACAAAAGCAGGAACAACCACTCCCAAATAAGCGACTAAACGCACAAGACCATCAAACCAGCTTCTGGAAAACCAGGCTGATAAGACCCCTAACAGTATACCTAAAATCGTCTCTATTATTCCTGCTAACAAGATAAGTTCTATCGTTGCTGGAAAAAACTGTTTTATGTCGTCAAGGACCTGCCGTCGGGTGAGCAGAGATACGCCGAAATCGCCATGCAGAACCCCTTTAAGCCAAATTAAGTATTGTACATAAAGCGGGTCATCTAAGTGTAGTTCTTTTATAAAATTATCTACAATTTCCTGAGGGACTCGAGGACCAAGGGCCATTCTTGCAGGGTTTCCCGGTATAACTCTCGCAACAAAAAAAATTAAAAGAGATAACCCAAATAGGACAAAAACGGACCAAGCAAGACGGTTTAGTAAAAAGCTGAGGCTTTTCAAGTATTATTATCCCCCTTTTGTTTAACTGAACAATAAAGCGAAACTTGCTAGAGTTTGGTATTAATTTTAATTAAAATGAGGGGTTATCTCGATGAATAACCCCTCATTTTGAAACATCTTATTTTATTAGAAGAGCTTCCCGCTTTTCGGGATATACTTTCATACCACGAAAGTATAGAAATCTTCCCATAATAGGAACGTTTAATGTGCCATTATTAGCTGCATCTGCTTCAGGCCAGGATATATATGCTGCCTGATATGCTCTGCGTTCTGGCCACTCAACCACCCAAATGGTGGGACACAAATCTACCAGTTTTTTCTGAATTTCTGAATATTGTTTAAATCTTTCTCCCTGATCCATTGTTGACAACGACTTTTCGATAGCCGCATCAATTTCTGGATCTTGCAACCACTCATACTGCGCGAAGGTACCGGTAGTGTTCGAATGATACCGCAAGGACAACACTGAACCTGCCTCATCATAACTGTCTCCCGGAGCACTGATTACAGCATTCTCTGTAGTATCTATAGATTCTGCTTGCTGGGTAAGTGCAGTCCATGTTGCTGGCACCATATCTATTTTTATTCCTACTTCTTCTGCTTTAGTCTTAAGCAGTAATGAAAGTTTCAGTCTATCATCCTCACCCGAAGTCCAGGTTATTGTTACAGGGTATTGATCTAGTTTTCCCCAATACTTGGACTGTTTTAATTCTTCCAGGGCTTTCTCCTTGTTATATTTATACTGATAAAGATTTGGATCATGCCCCTTGTAAATCGATGCAACCGGACCAATGGCTTGTTTGGTACCAGGAAATATATACTGTTTAGCAATATCGTAATCCATAAGGTATGCCAGAGCCTTGCGGAAATGAACATCATCCGTTGGCGCTTTCTTGGTATTCAATTCGATACTCAATACAGCGCCTACTTGCATCAAAGGTACATTTATGCCCTCAATTTCACTGATAGCATTGATATTTTCTAAAGTTTGCCATTCATCAACTATTTCCAATTCACGACGGGACATGAGTACGCGAACAGTCGCAGGAGCGGGAGTCTGAATTATTTTAAAGAACTCCGGGGCATTGGGTTCCCAGCCTTTCCAATAATCATTAAATTTTTTCCCCAATAAATACTCTTCTAATTTGATCTCGGCAATCTCATAAGCACCGCTTCCTGCATCATGGGTCAAAAGCCAACTCTTCCCATAATCTCCCATTTCTCCATAAGGTCCAGGTTTTTGTATATTGTTCATTACTAAATCCTTATTGACAACATAAAACCTCACCATTGAAGGAATAAATGCCCCAAATTCTTTTTTCATTTTAAATTCAACCGTATAGTCATCTTTTGCCACCGCCTCTTTTACAGACGGCATAAACAAGTAGGCGAATCCTTGACCAATTGTTAGTAAGCGATTCATGCTAAAAGCCACATCTTCTGCTGTGACCTCGTTCCCATCATGGAATTTTACGTTTTTTCTCAAATTAAAAGTGTATGTCAAACCGTCTTCAGACATTTCCCAATCAGTAGCAAGATCTGGCTTTATTTCACCGTTAATATCCGGAAAGACTAGAGCATCATATAGATTAAATAGAGCTGCCGCTTCTATAGCATTGCTTCCGACAGCAGGATCAGTATATAGTGGGAAAGAACCGGTAACCCGAACAATATAATCTTCCGGCTTTGGAACATATTCTTGTCCGAAGCCTACCAGGCTCACTAAAACCAAAATAATAAGTAAAACTGACATTGTTTTCAATTTATTGTTATCCATCATTTTTTCATAATCCTCCTTTTTTTAACGTTTCAATTTAACTTTTCTACATATTTGGACTCATCACTTTCTTATCTCGTACATCACCTCCCTTCTACTTTCTTTGGATAGTCGGCTGCGCAGATTATAGTATAGCTCCATCTAATTTGTAATTTACAAATAATCATTCAATATAATACCATTTATTTTTGAACCCACGTTTTCTTAAACACTTTCGTAAAATTAAAACACAAATTTTGGACATGTCTCTTCCGAATAACCCTTTTTATTATTTTGAAACTCATTTTAACTTCACCTATAGAATAGTAATTTTAGCACGTAGTATGATATATAGTGGTATGACCTCTTACCTATTTAATAGGTTATCATATTGTTTTAAACTTGTCAAGACGCTGTTTGAATCTGTCTGTGTCAACTCGTTGGGGGTAGTTTTCTTTAGTGAAAAAACTACCCCCAACGAGTTGACACAGACATTAAAAAAATAGCATTTGCCTATTCTACTTAATTTACTTATAATTAGAGCATTTGGAACCCTTCCTGGAAGGGATCTTCTGGATCCAAAACAAAGGTGTGAAATCCAGTAACGTATGCCTTACCACTAACTTGAGGAATAATTGCCTTAAATTCACCTACTTGTGCTAATCCAACCACCTTACACTTAAATAGAGAACCAATTATGCTTTCATGTACAAACGTCTCACCGATATTTAATTGCCCTTTCATAAAGAGGCTTGCTGCTTTAGCACTTGTTCCCGTTCCACAGGGAGACCGATCAATGGCTCCTGGAGGAAAAACAACTGCATTTTTCATATCTGCACTGGGACTGGTAGGTTCGGTAGAAAACTCTATATGAGTAACCTCGTTTAAGTAGGGCTTCTCTGGGTGATATATTTTTACTTGGGAATTGATTGCTTGTTTACATAAGTGAGCAACACGAATTATTTCTGTTGCATTCTTTGGAGAAATATCTAAACCGATGTCGTTTGCTTTGATAATAGCATAAAAGAGTCCGCCATAGGAAATATCCATTGTAACTTTACCAAAATCTGGAACATCTACCTTTATTTCTTTTGCAAATACAAAAGATGGAACGTTAGTAAAAGTAACCTCTTTAGCAGTATAGTTTTCTACTTTTACGTCTACCACAACTAATCCTGCAGGTGTATCAAGCTTAATCTGTGTAATCGGCTCTTTAGGCTCTATCATGCCTGATTCAACAAGAGCTGTACAAACACCAATAGTATCATGTCCACACATATTTAAAAAGCCACCCACCTCCATATAGATAATGCCAAAATCAGCTTCGGGCAGACATGGATCCATTATAAAAGTACCGGACATTACTTGATTCCCTCTGGGTTCAAACATAAGAAGTTTTCTTATCCAGTCCATATTGTCTCGCATGTAAAGCATTTTCTCGCTCATGGTTTTTCCAGGTATAGGAGGTAAGCCACCGATAACATTACGAGTTGGTTCGCCTGCCGTATGTGTATCAATAGTACTAAAGCTTCTTCTTATAATCATTTTCTCATTACCCCTTTATTTTATTTTCCTATTCTTATTTTTAGCAAAATTTATATACTCAAAAATATCCTCTGGATCGTATCTTTTTTAAATAATGAGCGATCTTCTTACTCTCTTTGATACTCCCGGTTTCAAGTATGCAAGCATAATCCCAAGGTTAGCCAATAAGCATTTGGTAGTATACTATTTAAAGATCCACCTGCAATATACCAGTAGGCCTTACAGGTATTAACTAATCTAAGAGCCGCCCACTCTGGAAGTCCAAGCTTTTTATTGGGTTATGCTATCTGGTACGCATTTTCTTCCATTATTTCCATAGACACATACACAATCTTCTTCTACTCCAACCATCGCTACATACTTATAGTATATTAAGAATATTAGATATAGAAAAATATTCTTTCTACCTTCTTAAACAGAAATTTAGTCTTAAGATTCATCTTATTAAAGATACTTTGATATTCCTGATATGTCGAACCATCAATTCTTTCGCTTGGTTGGCATTTCTTTGTTTAATCGCCTGTATTAAATTCCCAATGGTTTGAATGCTATTTTCCCTGGTATCTATGGATACTTTAATAATTTTCTCAGTTTCTTTGTAAATCATTTCTCCTATAATTTTCATTAATCCATCCATGATGGGATTGTGGGTAGTTTTAGCTATAGTTAAATGAAGTTCCAGATCTTTGACAAAAAAGGTATTTGTATCCTTAGAATCACACATTTCATTAAAAATCCTCTCAATTACATCGATTTCTTCCTGGTTTGCATTTAAAGCTGCCAATCGTGCAAACTCACCCTCTAACATAATTCTTGCTTCCATGAGATAGTCTAGAGAATAATTAGAGAATCCCGAAAAAAAATTAATAATTTCGTCATATTTTGTAGCTACCTTTGCAATATAGGTTCCTTTGCCTTGAATTATTTCAAGATAACCTGAAAATGCAAGAGCTTGAAGGGCTTCTCTAACAGATGTTCTACTTAATCCTAAGAGATCGGCTAATTTTCTTTCTGAAGGTAGTTTTTCTCCGGATTTTAAAATTCCCTTTTTTATTTGTTCTTTTATTTGCTGGACAATTATTTCTAAAGTAGATTCCCTTTTTATTGTTTTAAAACTCATTTTAACTTCACCTATAGAATAGTAATTTTAGCATGTAGTATGATATATAGTGGTATGACCTCTTACCTATTTAATAGGTTATCATATTGTTTTAAACTTGTCAAGACGCTGTTTGAGTCGTGCCATTTAAGAATTAAAAGTGAACTCTTAAAAACAAACTAAAACTGTAATAATATAGGATTAAAAAGGTGAGGTCCTATATTATGAAGCAGCTGCACAAAAAGTTTACCGATGATCAAATTAAAGAACTAATTACCCGTTATCTACAAAAGAAAATAGCAAGAAAATACATCCAAGAAATTTTAGGTATTAAGAAAACAAGATTCTTTGCTTTAGTAAAACGATTAAAAACTGATCCGGAAAATTTCTCTATTCTATATTCTCGTAAAACACCTACTCGAAAAATTTCAAAAGATATCGAGAAAAATATCATAAAAGAACTAAAAATCGAAAAAGATTTAATCAAAGCAAAAAAAGTACCGATTAAGTATTACAACTACAGTTATATCAAAGATTTTTTAGAACAAAAATATAACCAGAAAGTATCTCTGCCTACCATAATCGACCGGGCTAAGAGAAATAATTTTTATTTTTTAAGGCCAAAGAGAAAAGCTCATGATAGAGAAGTATTAACTAACTACCCGGGGGAACTTATCCAACATGACTCTTCTCATCATCTGTTTGCCCCTTATGCTGAGAGAAAATGGTATCTAATTACCTCACTTGATGATTACAGCAGGTTGATCTTGTATGCTGTTCTGGTAGAAAGAGAGACCACCTGGGAACATATCCTGGTCTTAGAGGCAGTTTTATTAAAATATGGATTCCCTCTGGCTTATTATGTAGATAGTCATTCAATCTTTCGCTTTGTACAGGGTAGAGATTCTTACTGGAGAAATCACTACAAACTTACCGATGAGGCTAATCCGCAATGGAAACAGGTTTTGGAGGACTGTGGGGTAAAAGTAACCTATGCGCTTTCTCCACAGGCCAAGGGTAAGGTTGAAAGACCTTATAGGTGGATTCAGGACCAATTGGTCAGGACCTGTTACAGGGAGAATGTTAGGGATATTAAAAAGGGCCAATTAATCTTGAATAAACTTCTCCAAAGATACAATTTCAGAATAGTGCATTCTACCACCGGGGAGATACCTTATATTAGATTTCAAAGAACAATAAGAGAGGAAAGATCTCTCTTTAGAGAATTTAGGATAATGCCACCATTTTTATCAAGCAAGGACATCTTCTGTTTAAGAGTAGAAAGAATGGTAGATTCTTATCGCAAAGTTTCTATCAATAATTTAGAATTAAAAGTACCCGGTGCGCCACTACATGAGAGAATACAACTTCGGATAATACCAGATAAAGAATCCGGTGTATCTGAAGTAAGATTCTGGCATAAAGACGAATTTTTAGGTAGTCAAAAAGTTAAAAATTCTGATTTAAATTTAGTCCAGTTTTAACTTTTAACTAATAAATTATCTGCATCCAGAGGTTTAAAAATAGTCTATTTCTAATTTTTAGGGTGTTCACTTTTAAAGTTTAACTAACAAAAACTGTTTGAGTCGATGAAATTTTTTAACTTTTATTAAAAAATTATTTATAATGATAATTTTTTAGGCGGGATTAGACAAGCGTGCCTGTTCTCGTGAAAACCGGGGACACCTGTACTACGGTTTTATATAAATCATTAAGGGCTTATAATAATACTCCACGCTATACGCTATTTTTCTTCACTATAATATACTAAATACGATATACGATATACTAAATAGAGATTACCAAGCTCCCTAAGGTCGCTCGTAATGACATTCAAAATTGTAATCTAAAATTAAATCTTTATTTTCTCTTCGTGCCGATGTTCAGATAATTAGCGATGTTGGCATCAGGATCTATTTGAAATTTAATCTTACTGGTTGTTGAAGTTAGGAGGGTAGCTACTCCCGGTCCATGTCCGGCAATGACACAATCACTATGA
>SDBS01001142.1_pt1 | contig 27129 bp, 26 predicted proteins | sample 2277091 | NCBI WGS metagenome assembly SDBS01 (sample SAMN10404972, study PRJNA504765) | marine sediment metagenome | isolation source: marine sediment core GS10_PC15, 163 cmbsf | place: Arctic Ocean: Southern Knipovich Ridge | collected 2010
GACAGAAGCTAAGGAATACGAGTACTTACTTGATCGAGGTGATCTCGATACAGTTAAAGAAGGCGACGAACAGCCGCTTGAAGTATCCCTAGAATTTGTCTATGAGCATATTACTACAGGGACCGGCGAAGACATTACACCAGTAGATGCTCTGAAGCAAATTTCTGATGCTTCCGAGTGGGTGTCAAGTTCAGCCGACCTTTGTGAGCCTTATGCTGTTGATATTATCGTGCTTCATTGTGTACCTTGCGGTGGCGATGACGACGAACAGATTACATTCGCTGACTTCCGTTATGAGTCATTGGAATTTGATCTGGGCGAGGCAACCATTGCCGTGTCTGGTCGTTGCAATATAAGTGAAGCGAGTCCATTTCGTGGAACTACTTTTGACGGCTGTTAAACTGATTGTTGAGCGGGGCGGATTATCCGCCCCGCCTTCTTTAACCTTGGGAGATTGAGAAATGAGAATTGGTGGTATCGAAATTAAAGGTCCGGCAGAAGAAGTTCTTGTACTGCCGCGTTTAGAGGGCAACGACATTGTTATTCGTGCCCAGGCTGTTATGGACATGGACACATTTGATGCTCTTTGTCCAGTACCTAAGCCCCCTGGTGTTCGTACAAAGGATGGCTGGAAACCAAATGAGAAGGATGAAACTTACCAAGAACGTGTTACACAACATGGTGAGCGACGTTTTGCTTATATGGTAATCAAGTCTCTCGAGCCTAGTGAAATTGAGTGGGAGACAGTTGATCTCGGCGACCCCTCTACGTGGCTCGGATGGACAGATGAGTTTAAGAAGGCTGGTATCTCGTCTACAGAAGTTAATCGAATCATTGTCTGTGTTATGCAGGCAAATGCCTTAGATGAAGCAAAACTGAAGGAAGCCCGCGACCTTTTTCTACATGGTCCAGTTCTGGAGCCAAGCGAATACTCTGGCCCAAATACAGAACTGGAGAATATGCCGTCTGGGGAGCCTGCGAGCGCCTCGGTATCCGACCCCCAGGAGTAAAAGAAACTTGGGACGACAACGATGTGTGGGCACAAGCATGTATCTTGGCTTATCATCAAGTTTGTAATTACGATGATACAGAAGAGAAGAAGGCCATGCTTGGCGGCGGTTCTAAGAAAGCACCCATGCCAAAGGGTAGACGAGGAAAACGTCGATGAGATGGAAAACCAACTTCAAAGCATTAAAGCTTGATCTACCATCCTATAAGGTTGCAATGGACAGGCATATGCAAGATTGGATTAAACAAGCCGCGCAAATGTGGCTTCAAGCTACCGTCATCTCTATTATACCTACATGGTCTAAAGCATCAAGGGCTACATTTCAAGCTCTTGCCCGCGATGTAGGTATGCACATTCCTTATGGCCCTCAACAGAGCCGTAAGGACAGGGAATCATTGGGCCTTTCTACTGGCGAGGGCGGTTTAGAAATCGCCCCCGCCGCCGGCCGCTGGTATTTTCGTTATCACAGTTCATTACGTTATCTTGCATACAATGAATATAATCGTGCAGTCTGGGGGGCTGAGCCGCCTCATCCATTCCGACGCGCGGGATTGATTCATCCTACACCTTATCATTTTCAAGAAGCTGGCGAAAAAGCGTTCAGAGAATTCGCAGGCTTCACAGAATTGTTAAGTCCATATAAATTCTTGAAAACAGAAAAGATAGGATAATGCCAGGGGAAATTACACAAAAGTTAGGCTTTGACGCCTCCCAAGCAATTGACGAACTTCGTAAATTGCAAAACCAGCTTAATCAATTTAAGCAGGGCTTGCAGTCTACGAGTGGCGCGCTGCGCAAATTTCCAAGTAAAGCTGGCCCAGCTATCGCAGCGTTCAAAGCATTGGCTAGCGCTGCTGGTCAAGCAAGTGTAGCTGTTAGTCAAGTGGGCCGGGCTGGTGCTATACCAGCAACGGTATCTAATTCTGTAGTATATGCTGGTGCTGCCTTTAATGGCTTGGCAACACAGGCGCAAACCGCCGGATCAAAAGTAGAGACAGCAGTCACACAGTCTTTTAGTCAAGCTGCTAAATCAGCAGATGGGCTTAGTCAAGCTACTACCCGAGCTGCTACTGCCGTTAAGCAAGGTTCCGTTGTCACTACCAGCGCAGCAAACAAAGCTGGGAGCGCACTAGAGACTGCTGGTAAAAAGGGGACAAAAGCGGCGCGCGCTCTTACTTTATCTTGGAAAACTGTAGCTAGAGTTGTCCAAGCTCAAATAATTGTACGTTCAATTGCCGCGATAACTAGCGCCTTTACTGAGTCACAAAAAGCTGCCGCTGATTTCTCTGTATCAATTGGTGAAGTTGCTACTATTTCTACAGGCACGATCGGTTCAATAGATCAAATTAGTGCTTCTGTTCTTGAATTATCACGTAATTTAGGACTTGCAGCCGAGGAGGTGGCCGAAGGTCTGTATCAAACTTTATCAAACCAAGTTGTAGAGGCTGGGGATGCTCTACGCTTTGAAGAACAAGCAGCAAAACTCTCAATTGCTACAAACTCTGAATTAAAGTCATCTGTTAATGCCTTATCATCGGTAATGAACAGTTATAATTTAGAGGTATCTGAAGTCACCAATGTGTCTGATGTGCTGTTCAAGACTATCGAACTTGGTCGTTTACGATTGAGTGAATTTGGCGATGTTTTAGGACGGGTTGCCCCTCTTACTGAAGCTCTTGGTATTAGTTATCAAGAAATGTCAGCAGCAATAGCAGCTCTGACTCAGAAGGGTGTGCCAGCACATACAGCTATTACACAGTTGACTCAGGTGTCACAAAAGCTTCTGCGACCTACAGAGAAACTGCAAGCATTGTATAAGGAGTGGGGAGTAGAAACTGGTCCGGAGGCTATTCGTCGTTTCGGTGGTCTCCAAGGCGTACTCCTAAAAATGAAGGATGCCACCGCTGGTAATGACAAAGAGTTCGCAGATTTACTTGGTCGTGTTCGCGCCATGGTTGGTGCTTTGAACCTTACATCAAATGAGGGTAATGCTCTTACAGCAGCTTTGAAAGCGATGGAAGAAGCTGCTGGATCATCTGAAAAGGCTTTCCGACAGGTAGAGGAAACTATCGGTCGTCGTGCTGTTAAAGCTTGGAATGAACTGAAAGTAAGTGTTTTGGAATTTGGGCTAAGCTTATTAGAGATTACAACGCCACTTGTTGAGGGACTTAATGTTTTAGTTAAGAATTTTGATCTTGTTGCTGCCGCGATGATAGCCCTCGGAGGCGCAGCATTAATAATGTCTGGTAATTTTGCAATCTCTGGTATAACATTGGTTGGTTTAACTGGAGCTGTAGCTGCCCTAAAGGTTGCACTCTTGTCACTTTTTCCTGTCCTTGTAGCAGTTGGTGTTGCGATGGGGGTAGCCTTTGCTGTCCGAGCAATACAAGATTCACTGGATAAGGCTACCGAGCTGACGGAGCTGCAAGAAAAATCATCAGAAGAGTTGACTAAAACTCAAGAAGAACAGTCTAGGCGACGGATTAAAACTACCAAAAAGGAGTTTGAAGCCCGTAGAAAGATTACTGGTGAATACTTCTCTGCTCTTTCAAGTGATTACAAAAAGGATTTTGACCTGTTTCAAGCTAGCAGTAAGGCTATCGGTGCAACTCTCAATGATGCATTAGATAATCTTATCTCTAAGAGGAAGCAGGCTCTTCAAACAATTAAAGATGCAGTTCTTGATGTTGATGATGCTATTAAGGAGTCAATGGAAGAAGTTGCCAAAACTCAAGATTCCATTGCTGAAGATGCTTTCCAGCGAGAGCTAAAGCATATGAGCGCGCGGCAACAAGTATGGGCTGAAATTGAACGCACTCAACAAAGAGCGGCAAAGGCTCGTAAAGCGTACGCTGAAGCTGGCGCTAGCGAGGAGGCTGCGCGCGCCGCTCGCGAATTGTCTCATACTGCGGAAAAACGTGCTAAAGACGCTATCTCACATGCTGAAGAGTTAGGACATGCTGGTGACTTAAAGCGGGCTGAAGCCGAACTTGAGAAGATCCGAGCGGATCGAATTCGTGGTGAAACTACGTTCCAATTACAACGTAAGAAACTTCAATCAGATTCCCATAAAGAAAAAATTTCCCAGCTTGAAGATGAAGGAGCTAAGTTAGAGGAACTCATCTCAAAGATACGCAAGCTAGCTGACCCTCTTGCTAGCCAAGGTGTTCTCAAGAGTCTTAAATCACGTCGCGCAGACGCCGAACGTATTGCTGAGTTAGCGCCGGAAATCGAGCGCAGTATGGACGCCGCTTTTGATTTCAGTATGTTTGATAAGCTCAAAGTAACTGAGTCAATGGGCAAAATAAGGACTGAGTTACAAGGAGCCTTTGATAAAGCCGAGTTTAATTGGACTAAAGTTGTAGCCGATTTTGAAGCGGAATTGACCGCGCAAACTTACACTGCGGAAGTTGAATTAAAAATTAAGAACCAGCATATCATCGAAGAGTTTGTGAAGCGATTTGGTGAAGTAGATCCTCTGGGTGATCTTGGCCAAACAACAAGCAAGATGGAGGAGGTTCTTGAAGGTATTGTTGAGAAATATGAAGGCCTTAATGAGATAATTGAGGACGAAAATCAAAAGGCTATAAGAGGCGTTGAGGACGCCCTACAAAGATTGCAAAAAGATGAGTGGTTCACTTGGTTTGATAATTTCTCTGCCGCTGCCGTGGACAGTCTTAGCAAGACTTCAGAAGCTTATGCGGCGGCCAGCGGCGCGGCCGGTGAGTTTACCCAGGATACAAAAGGAGTATTACCAGTCACAGAGCAGCTTCGATTAAAAATGATTGAGGCTGCCGACACTATTAAACAAGCTGTCACTGAACAAAGGGCATTGACGCTAGCAGAAGAAATCAGTATCAACAAAGTTTTAGAATATGCTAAAACTGTTGAAGAGGCCGGAAAATTATCAAGCAATGCGTCAGCACAGTGGCGAAAAGCTTGGCATTCAATTATAGAGGCTGCTAAAGCTGCAACTAAAGCTGCTCAGGCGTACAAGGATCAGGCCGATATACCGCCGGGAACTTATTCTGATGCTTTAACATCATTAGATGAACTGAGGCAAAAGGCTCTAGACGCCGCCGAAGGCCAAGCAGAAATAACTGAAGAAGCTGGTCAAACTGAAAACGAACTTATAGGTGCTAAGCAAGCAGTAATTGATTTGCCGAGCGCGGCAGTAACGGCCACGGAAGCGTTAGCTAACGAGACAGATCAAGCACATCAGTTGAAACTTGAACTTCAAGGAGCTACACAAGCTCAAAAAGAACTGACAGCAATTCAAGCGCAACAAATTACAGCCGGCGTTGGACCAGAACAAGTAGTCTCACCTGAGCAGACTAGAGAAGAACTTGAAGCGCAGGCCGCAGCCGCACGACAATTAACTAATGAGTTAATAATAGTTGATGCTCAGTTTGGTTCGGTTCTTCAAAATATTGGCGCTGTGACTCAAGCTATGGTTGGCACATCTGATATTGCTGCTCAGATTGCAGGAAGTATGGATCAGGCCGCCTTGTCTGTTGGCAGCTTACAAGATGGTTTCGCACTAATTACAGAACAGATTGGCTTTAGCATTGAATCGATGGGAAATTTGAATATTTCAATTACAAGTGCTGCCACATCTATTGATATAGCCACTTCGGCTGCCGCAAATTGGGCATCCCAATTGAATAACTGTGCTGCCGCTGGTTATTCAGCGGCGTCAGCTATGAAGGCGGCGGCAAGTGCCGCAATGGCCGCCGCAGCCGCATGTGCTCAGGCAGCAGGAGCTTGTACTGGTGGTGGTGTAGCTGCATACTATGGTGGTTATGCAACACGTTATCGTCAAGCAGGTGGGCCCGCATCCAGGGGACAGGATAGAATTCCAATCATGGCCGCGCCCGGGGAATTTATTGTAAGTGCTAAAAATGCAAGACGTTTTGCGTCTGAACTTCAAGCTATGAACTCTGGGGTCACACCTAATTTCCGTGATCGCGGCGGTTCAATAACAAATGTTGGTGATATTAATGTTACTGTACCTGGTGCAGAGACAACACAACAAACAGCGCGTGAAATCGCTTCAGCCTTACGTAGGGAACTGAGACGTGGAACTTCACGCTTGAATTAACGGTACCGGGTAATGCTACGGGCTGCATCTAGGCACCAATCAATTATAGTCCGTAAACAATCATTTGGAGGATTTCTAATGAAATTTGGAAGTACGTTCCGACCACATGGTCGCTTCCTTGTTGAACACCGTAACAAGGCGGGCAAGTTGATCGGTGTATACAAAGTTCCGAACGGTATTGTTGACGTTGGCATGGAGCATATTCTGGATACAGAGTTTGTTGCTGGCGCGCAATCCACGACTTGGTATACCGCTCTAGTGGACAATTCTGGCTGGAGCGCCTTTGCTGATGCTGATGTAATGGGCTCACATGCAGGTTGGTCTGAATCCACAGTCTATACTGCTGGTACACGTCCTCAATGGACAGTAGGGGCCGCATCTAGTCGTCAAGTTACTAATGCTTCTACAGTGGATTTTAGTATTAATTCCAGCGCGACATTAAAGGGCATTTTTATCTGTAATGACAGCACAAAAGGTGGTACCGCAGGTACACTATGGGCAACAGCATCATTTAGCTCGACTGTTTCTGTCCAGAATGGTGATACACTGAAGATCACTTATACAGTCAGTGGGTAATCTCTCTCCCTCGATCATCTAGGCGTGGGCGACCGCGCCTAGATGACTAGGTATTTAGGAGCTTAATTATGGCACTTTTATGGATCGATGGTTTTGAAGCTTATGGCACTTCCATAGGTAGTGCTCCGTCTCCTAGTGGAGTATGTGCAAGGAAGTATTCTAATGTTGGCTCTGAAGCTAACATTGACATTGTAACTGGCAGATTCGGCGGACTTGCTATTGAGTTGCCTGTATCTGTATGTGTTTTGGTCACACCGTCATTAACAACTGTTGATACTTTAATTGCTGGGATTGCTTTTAAGTCTGGTACTACTACTCAATCTTATATGTTAAGCTTCTATGATGGCGGAACATTAGGTATGAACATTCGTTGGGAAACTGGCGGTAGTGAAATAGAGATTTATCGTGGCACTAGTCTTATTGCTACATCTGTTGGCGCTGGTTTACAGACTAGTATTTGGCATTACATAGAGTTGAAAGTTAAATGTAACAACTCAACTGGAACATATGAGGTTCACTTAGATGGTAACACTGTTCTCAGCGACTCAGGAATTGACACACAAGCAGGAAGTAATGCTTATCATGATGTAGTACGACTTCGTGGATCTGGGACAGCAACTTTCTATGATGACTTTTATATTTGTGATAACTCTGGCTCAGACAATAATGATTTTCTTGGGAATTGTAAAGTTGTGGCCATTTTTCCAGATGGAGACGACACGGCAAATTGGACAACTTCTACACCTTCTGCGAACCATTATGAAAATGTTGATGAAACTATTGTTGATGACGATACATCATATGTTGAAGAAGACACAACTGCTGTTACCGATCTTTATGACTACGAAGCTTTACCAAGTTTAGGGCCGATTAAAGGTATTCAAATTAACACGGATTGCAGAGAAACAGATGCTTCAACCTTTGACATTGAGATGCCTATTGAATCTAGTGGTAACCAATATGATGGCTTAGCAATAACCGTAGGGAGTGAGAGTTGGGTTACTAGGAGGCGAATTGAAGGCACAAATCCAGACACTTCAAGTGCTTGGACGGATTCAGAAATCGACGCTGCCAAATTTGGTATAAAGGTGGGTTAAATGGCTTTACGAGTCACGAGGCAATATAATGAAGTGCTCGCCGAGGGCGAGGGCGCTATTCGTGTCACCAGGCAGTATGCTGAAGTTCTGGCCACAGGGGATGGGAATGTCCGTGTCACTCGTCAATATATTGAGGTATTATCTGAGATTTCCACAGATATTATAGAATCTGTAAACAATGTTATGGCTTTAACACAGAATGTTGTTTCTAGTGGGGTTTATACACGTAATATTTCTCATACATTAAATTTGAGCGACGAGGCTTTGGCATCTCAAACATGGCAGGAGAGCGTGTCCAATACCATGAATTTGGCCTCAATAGCCAGTGTAGTCGAAGCACACAGTGTTTCAAACACAATGAGTTTGACACAACAAATTATTAAAATCCATATTCCAGCAGACTTCTATCCATTAAGCTCAACAATCAACTTTACGCAACAAGCTGACTGGGAAGTTGGACTGTATCAGCACGTTACATCAAGCATTGTTTTTGTACATCAAGTTGCAGAGCAGGCGCCGTATTACTTTTATATTAATACATATTTGAGTAATATAAGTGGAGCTGCGAGCGCAGTAAGGGGTTGTCCCTGGCTCCCGGTTGAATTTACAGATGAATTAAGTCTCACATCAGTTCTTAATCGTACTTATGAGTATAGTGTCAATAATGTTATAACTATGACTCAAGGTACATATCGAAAACAAACACCTGAGTCAATATTAAATTTGGGGCAATCACTTACATGGGGTAAGACTAAAGGTATACCCGCAACAGAATTGGATCTTGTACATACACTCAATCTTAATGCAGATTGGACTCGTGCGTTTGAGCATTCTAATATTATCGGACATGCTCTAACTTACTATATTGATAGTCCGTGTGGTGTTAAACAGTATATCCCATTTGTCGGTGAGAATACAATTAGCAGCGCGCCCGCCCCACCATCAACTAGCGAGCCAATTGTACAAAATGATCCAACTACTGAGCGTTTCAAATTGAAGTATCCAGCGTTGGCCACACCGACTGATGAAGTTGAACTAAGAGCGCCAGAACTGGATAATATTGATCGTATTGCGTTTAATAGAATCAGCCGCGAGACGCGGGGTGGTAAACTCACTGTCTTCGCTGATCCAAACTGGCCTCAAGTTCAGACTGTCATTGTTACATTTATTGGTCTGACGAGAACAGAAATCGATGATCTTCTCACATTCTTCACATCATATGTTGGAGAAGAAATTAGTATGCAAGATTGGGAAGGGCGTGAGTGGATAGGTGTGATTACAACACCCAATGAAGCTGCTGTGCAGGATGGAAAAAGTTGCACTGGTCGAGGCTGGACAATTACGTTTGAATTTGAAGGTGTGTTGGTAGAGAGCAACATACCAAATAATCAACTAAATTTAATGGATACTCTTGGTCTAGAAATGGAATATGTTCGTGAGCTTACTCACGATCTGTCACTAATTCATTCTGCGGCTTATATCAAGGTGACCCCATAAAGGTGTAAATATGTTTAGGATAGAGGCACCACATCCAGGGTATCAAACAACATTGATTCTTCCTAGTCCTAATTGGGGCGACTCAATGGAAGTAGCAGCTTCGATGACTTCAGTACGTGCTATGGATGGGACGCTGTATACCTATGTTAAACAGCGCGACGGCCGTAAACGACTTCAATTTTCTTTTGAAATATCACGCGCCAAGGCTCTTGAAGTACGAGCTTTTATCAAAGCATATTATCGTACTTCTATGAGACTCACAGACCATAACAATGTTCAATGGATTGCATACTTACAAAATAATCCATTTGAGCTCGCCGGTAATTCAAAAGCAGTTGGCTTCCCTGGTGGGGAGACAATGACAGTTACTCTCGAATTTGAGGAACAAGAGTAATGAGAACAGTTGCACCACAAACATTAAATTACCTGCAAAAGAATCTTGGGACAGAACCTATTCTTGTTCTTGGTGTTGAGTGGGTAGAGGGTGGCCAGGAAATTCTTTACTCAGATCAAAGAATTAACAACGCTAATTATCCATACCCCACAGTTATTCAAGTAAGTGGTTTTGATACTGCTTTAATGGTCTCTGGTTCTGGAGATTCACAATCAATTAGTGTAACATTGGATGATGTTGACGGTAAACTAAAATCAATATTCAATAATCAAGATATTCACAAACGCCCTGTAAAAGTTTACCACCATTTTCGCGGACTACAACTTGCCTATAAGTTCCTTGTTTTTCAAGGTGAGATCAATAGTCCTGTAATTTGGGATGAGGGTGGACGGACTCTTTCTTTTACTATCCTAACTCACACAGAAGACACTGAAGTAGCCTTCTCTATGGAGGAAGGGGACTTCCCGAATATTCCGGAAGACGCATTAGGTAAAGTGTGGCCACTGGTTTTTGGTCAAGTCTGTAACATGCAAGCTATTAAAGTCCGGTCGCCACGTAAAGGCTATCTGATAAGCGGCGAGGGATGGCATGACTTTACTATTCATCCACGCTTATGTCAAGCTCGCTACATTCAATGTCCTTCTGTTCCAATCGGTGAAGTTGGTACGATTGAACCTGAATCAGATAACACGTACAGCTTCAGTACTGAGTGGGAGCACGGGCCTGATCCTGAGTGTGTTGATGACCGTTTTGAAGTAATTTGCCAACTCTTAGATCGGCTCGATCAAGAACTGGTATATGAGCACAGTCCTATCAACATTCGTAGCGGGGACAGTTTTCCACAGAATGAACATATTACACTCAACATAGACGGCTCCTTTTTACAGGGCCATTTCAGTGGCACCTACTTCTACGTTGCAAGTCGGCAGCATTCGGAATATGCAGATTGGGATCACGATACCTGTGCGCCCGTACAGGAACATGGGTACGGAATTAGAGAATCAAATCAATCTGATAGCTGGGAACAAACGGAATCTGGCACCGCGTGGCAGCATAATCAAGACCCAATAGAGACATTGGAAGACTGCAATGCAGGGGCTCAGTATTGGCGTCAAGGAGCTGTAGGAGGCGCCTCAGAGTCATGGCAGACTTATGAGGACATGGACTCGGCTGGCTTTGAATGGAAGCCTGCTGGCACAGAAGTGTTCCTAGAAGGAGAAGCAGAGATTCTCTATATTGTGAGTCTCATGCCCGGAACAGTCGATACTGTTGCTGCGTATAGGCAAATGTCGACAGGCCGGAGTCTTCTTATGGAGGTCCCATCAGAATATTACACTATCTATGAGACAGACTATGAAGGTTATGATGTAGTCGAGATTGGTTTCAGTAAAAAGTTGAGTCTATATGATGAGAGTTGGAGTGACGAGATTTATGTTTCGTTCACATCAGATGTGGGCCCTAATCCTATTAATACTATAGAATGGCTGTTGGATAAGTACACAACGCTCACTTATGATACTACATCATTTGATTACGTAAAAACTATAATGGCAAATTATCCATGCAACTTTTGGGTCAAGGAGCGAAAGAACATCTTAGACTTGATTCATGATATTGCTTATCAAACTCGCTGTGCCATTTATATTCGCAACAATATTGTTTACATTAAATACTTGTCTGAGGAACCTACATCTGTTCGCACAATCACAGAGAGCGATATTGTTGCCAATACATTTAAGACTTCGCTCACAAGTACAGAGGATGTATCTACAAAACATACCATTGATTGGCAGAAAACAGAGGCAGGTGTTGAGGGTGATGACGAGATTAACTTAAAACTTGTACTAAAACACAATGTTTCAAAATATGGTCTTGCTGAAGAGAGTTGGGACTATTACACTCAGAATACATTTGATACGATTCTAAAGTCGTCGACTTTCTGGTTGATACGGCGTGCTAATACATGGAAGTATGTAGAATTTGAAACACCATTGAAGCATTTAGACCTTGATCTTTTTGATTGTATCACATTAGATATATCCCAATTCTCACTCACACCAGTTAAAGTAGTCATTGAGTCAGCTATTTATAATCCGTCCAGCAACACCATTAATTTCAAGTGTTGGACTCCGATCCTTGCAGGGACAGATTCGGTGTATACTTGGGCATGGCCAGCGGGCCAAGATGCTAATCTACGCTTCCCACTTTTAGAGGAGGAGCAGTGGGCTGGAGCAGGCTATGATTTTGAAGTAACACCACCAATTGGTCATATCTTACGAAGTGGTTACATTGATACTGGTGACGGTCCTTCAGTAATATTTAGCTCAGGAGACCAGAATCCTTCTGACCTGAATGACACTGCGCCTATTGTTAGTTGTGAAGTATCAGATACCTTTGATCTTGAAGAAGAAGATCCAACTTTTACAGCCTTGAAATTGGCTAGGCAAGCACGAGACCGTATTAATGAGCAATCACAAACGGACGCGCCCGCCCCAGGCGGTGGTGGAGATGGTAACAAGAAGAAGGAACGAACAGCATGTGGTCAACCTCAAGAGGGAGATGGCTGTGTTTATGAAGTCATTGTAACGTATATCACTCCTTTACTTATTACTTCTGGTAAGATTATGGGTGGTTGTGTTGGTGGGCCTTGCGAGAGTGGTTGTGGTGTACCATGCACAGGACCAATATCAACTTTCTGTCATACATTTGGCGCGGCCTTTTCGGCGTACATGTTTTACCAGTCCAAGTTAGCGGAGATTGAAGGTTTGAAGGATGGGTGCGGCTATTGCACAGGGGGCGGAACTTACCCTTATACGGTCTCATCGCCTAACGCTATTCCTGATCCTGATTCACCTATGGGTGAGTGTCGTGACTTCCCAGGGGATTCTAGTGAACCAAATCAAGGTGAGCAATATGAACCAAAGGAGACTTGAACTTAAAGGGAGAGAGATATGAGGGAACGGATGTGTAAATGGCAAAGCACGATACTGGAGACTCAACGTAATATTCATATCTCCCGTTGTGATTGCCGCGCGAGTAAAATACGGTTTAGTTTAATCCACAAGGAAATTTGTGAGAGCTGCCCCCATAGGATACTTATAGAGGGGAAGGATGAACTTGCCGCTTCACTGGCTAATGATGTTTATGTTGAGTTAGAGAGTAGGCAGGATGAAGAAGTAGAACAACTCCTAGACATTTGCAAAGGTTGTGACAACTTTGATGCACAAGGTGGAGTTTGTGACCGGCGAGGTTGTGACTCTGTGATCCCGTTAAGAGATTTAATGAGGAGTCTCCAAACTCATTGTCCTTTGAGGCTATGGTGATGAAAACTTTACAATGTCAAAAACGTCGTCGTGTGATTAAACGAAGTAAAGATGGTGGCAAAGAAGAAGTATATCGCTGTGCTAACGGTGCTATCAAAAACTATAGAAGTAATGTAGACGAATCAGTATGTAAAGCGTGTGTACTTCGTCGACCGCTTCTAGCGGCGGCTTCAACATGCAGGGAGCCACCACCCAGTAGTCCGACCTGGCCCGAGCCTCGCTATGAAGCTGAAGATATTATCTACCCTTACCAAGAAGGAATTCAAGAGCCACCAGTTCCACAAGGTTATAAACGTAAGTCAGAGGAAGGTGCTGGAAGCTGGCAATTTGAGTCTCAGTGGGGTAAATGTTCTTATCGTCAATTGATGAATGAACGCACATCCAAGGGTAACGTGCAGATTCATGCTTATTGCATGGTACGTACCAACTACATTGTTAAACATGAAGAATGTAAGCAATGTCTCAGTGCTATAGCTGAAATGGACGGTATTCTTGATGAAGGAGTTGTGGAAAATAATTTCCCACTCCCGGAATCAATTGAGAGGCGGCTGGACGAAAAAGGTATTCCGAATTATCCAGGCGCAGCAGAATTACTGAATAATTACTGGAAAGCTGTAAAGCGGTGGATAGCCGCAGGGAGACCAACACGAGAAGATGCTGAAGTGCGGAAAATTCATGAAGAATTTTGTGATTCTCAGTCAGAGCCTTGTAGTTGGTATGACTCTGAATTACAGCGATGTAAGGGCTGCGGATGCAGCGTGAGGCCAAGGGGGATAACACTACTCAATAAAATCAAAATGAAAACTGAGCATTGCCCGAGGCAGCTTTGGTGATGTGAAATATAGCTTCAGATCGTTAGATACTTCTAACGGCAAGCGGCGTGAACTATTGCCGCGATAGTCGAACGATCTGACAGCTAGGAAAAGGAGGGAAGCTATGGCGTGCCGTAAGTGTGGAAAAAAGGGCCGTGTCCGAAGGCGGGGTAATGCGGGCGTGGCCCGAGCTGGGAAAAGAAAAACTAGGCGAGCAGGAAAAAGACGTTAATTCCCAAACGCCATTAGCATACGCCGATACAGTTCGGCTTCAGAGCGCGCGTCGCATAAAGCGTCGTGCGCTTTTTCTATTTCTATACCGAACTTATCACACATAGCACCGAGCCCAACGTAGCCAAAAGGAATGTCCTTGCCGTGATATGCGCAGGCATCATTAATACTCAATGCAAACAGCATAGTGTCGCGTGGATGGAAATGCCAAATCTGATTGAATGTTTCTAAGCCCAACCAATGAGTTAGGAACCCACGCTCAAATGCCCAGTTGTGAGCCAGGGGCACGAGTTGTTTTCTAAATGGTAATTTAAGCCGTTGAAACCATTCATCAAATAGATCCGCCGCCTTCCATTTATCAGGCGCATTTGCTCTCAAGTCATCAATATCCAATCCGTGAACCATCGTTGCTGTACCCTCAACACGCGACGTATGCTCAGGCGCTATATTTATATAGAACGGATTAACATCAGGCAACGGCTTTATCTCGCTTGTCAAGGGCTGCACAGCGACCTGAATGACTTCATGATAACCAGCAAGCCTGCCAGTTGTTTCAACATCTACAGCACACAACATATTGCCGTTCAAATTAATCAAACTATTCGGTATATTAGGCACATCTGTCATTATCAAACCTCGCTTTATATTGGTTGAAAACCATCATCTCCATCAAACCCCTTACCTTGATCCCCATCCTTCTGGTCCCCGCCCTTCCAATCTTCACCTTCCTCTGTCCAGTTCTTAGGCCGCTCATCATCAGGCGTCCATTCGCCACCAGTGTAAAAGCCATCATCAGGTGAAGAATCATTATTAGTTGGTGGCCCAGGTGACGCAGGGGCAGCGGGGGGCGCCGGCTTTGGTGGAGTCACAGATCCTTCTGGACCTGTGAACACGCCTTCTTGACACATCCTTATCCAACCTTTAGCACCTTCTGTGATACCATTGATTTCAAACTTCTTAATAAGTAACCAATCACGAAAAATTGCAAGAAGTTTCTCATTGGAATATTGACCGCCTACAATGACCGGATCTTTTATTGAATTCAGATATGCAATAAAGTCACACAATGCGGAGCCAATCAATTTTCTCAGCGACTCTTTATACTCTTGCATTTCACTCTCGCTTATCATTGAGTTTCTCCCGGATTGCAGGGGTGCGATTCAAAAAGTCTTCTTTATCAAACAATTTGACAAAATCTTCCCAGCCATCTTTGAAATGAGTCAATTCCAAATCTGGCCTATCATCACCTTCCTTGAAAGCGGACGTGTAATGCTTCAGCATTAACAAGTTACAGATAACATGATCTAAATGACTCTCACCTGTGTCAGCATCTTCATCTTCTCCAAGCCACCAGAACTTAATCAAATGGCGGATTATACAGTCCATTGGAGCAGACCACTCCATGCCCTTAGCCCAGTTCCATTCTGCGTACTTCAATTTGCCACCCATGAATACACGGGCCGCGCCAGCAAGAAGCTGTAATGGTATCAGTGTAAATGAAACTTTGCCCGAATTCGCTCTGGCGCCTGAGCCCTTTTCCACACTGTTAATATCCCCAACTGCAAAATCGTTCATTTAATGCTATCCTCTGTTACGACTAATTTACCACCTTGAAGTGCAAATTCAGGACCATTCTCTGGGATCTCAACATCTTCAAGACTAAGGTTGCCAATACAAATCTTATTACCAGTGTAATTCCCAACTGGAAAACTCTCTGGTAAGTTGTGTCGAATCTTACTTTTGGTCCACACAGACCGTTCATAAGCCGACAATGTACTTTGAAATTTCTCGTAAAAATCTCTGAATACTACGAAGCGACCCTTTCTAGCATAGCAATGCTCCATGATGAAACCATCAAGAGGATTACGATGCATCTCCATTAAACTCTGCTTAGTATTAGTTTCAAGAACAGGCAATCGAAGACGTGTCATTGACTCGGGCATTGGCACACTCATTAATGTGGCCATAAAATGAGGCGCTTCCTCCTTGCACTTTGCCAGAAGCACGGGTTTAGGAATCTCTTCGACTAACGGTCCCATACGAATGGCGGCAATACGGGTATCTCCTGGAATAACCGGACACGCATCTCGTTCATTTGCCAGTTGAATAAAGTGTAGACTGTTACGTTGCTGATAAACTTCCATGTTCTTACGATGAATACTGATTGTTAAACTTGTGACCCATTCTTTTATCTTGTTATAGACTGAAGGGCCGGCGCGAGCAATATTCTTCTCGTCAATAACCGCGAGTACACCGTTAGCTAACTCACCATTGAAATCACTTTGGTTGGTTAACGCGGTATCAGCTTTCACAACGCCACCTGTAACAAGAAGTGAAACAGCTTCGTGTAAAATTGATTTTCCGCAGTTTTGGTCACCATAGATGAATAGATATGGCAATGGTTCAAAAGGCTCACGAAACATACATGCAATCCAAGTAGTTAAGTAATCTCGACCGCTATGGATATTCCACTTCTTACACCATGCAGTTTCCTGTATCTGTTTATCTAGATCTTCACCAATATGACTGAGAATACGGTTCCAGTAGGGGTGATGCGGTTCATCTACATCGGCCGGCTTATATTTGAATTGAGCAGCACCGTAGTTCCACTGCCGGCCTCCAGGGTGCTCCTCGTGAAAAGGCATGTTCACTAATGTCCATTGATTGAGGATTGCTGTGCCCATAATCTTTGTGTCATCACAAGATGGGGCCACAGCCTTTAGAACTCGGATCACATTAGCAGAGGGTGAACGAACCCAAGCACCTCCGGTTCGTATCATCCATCCAGCGTCAGCATTTGACGAAGTACGAACAGAACGTGTTAGTGAATCAAATTCAGAATAGTCTCGTTCCTCTTCTGCTGAATTTGTATTAATATTGTAGATGCGAACCCAGCGTTTTATTTTCTTCTTATCGAGCCAGTCATCAAAACCTTCATCACCGTCGAACTTAGCGAGTTCAACAATCAGACGACCGTCTTTATGGCGTCTTAGAACAGTTTCACGGTTATCATATTTATTACCCTCTGGCAGCAGCATTGTAGCCCCAATGCTTTTAACAGCCTTTTGAGCTGCCTCAGTTGTGTCAAAGACAAAACCACCCTTCTCATCTTCCTTGCCTCCAAGAGCCAAAGATGCTTGACGTAGGTTGGGCTGCCAGTTATATCTGCACCACGTCCAGCCTACATCGTCCTGGCTCCATAGCTTATGCTCCGCACTCCCCTTACCAAATCGATAAACTAACCAAGATCCTTTTGGCCCTGGTATAGCAAAACAGTTTTGCTTTCCTAAATCTGTGCCTTGAGAGAGGGTTTCAAAAAAACCCCGCATCGGGTGCCCATCAGTAGCCCACTTATCAAACACTATCTTCAAGGCTTGCGTGTGTGTCTGTACCAAGTGGTGATCTGGAATCCAGACGACAGAGGCACCTGTTTGTTCTAGATCATTGAGAATAGCTTTATGAGCCTCATTGAGTGGGTACTTAACGCGAGCAGAAGACAATTCAGATAACGCGTCCTGCTCATCAACCTTCCTACCATCCTCATCGTAGCCTGTGACTCTGATCTTACCTCTATTAGGGCTGGAAAGAACTTCAATATGGTCTCGCCAGTTTGGAGGGATATCATCAGCAGATAGAGGGGCGGTAGCTCTCTTAATTAGAGTGTAACCATTATTGTTTTCATACAGATGATAGTCAGTCGTGTTTGAATTTGTATGACACGTATCATCTTTGTTACCACCACATTGCCGACACTGGGCTGATTTCTTGCCCCATAGCCAGATGATATTACCGCATACATCTAAATGGCTGCCAAAATCAAAACCAACATCTGTGCTCATTTTTCCTAGAAGTGCGCGAGCAATAGCACTGTGTTCGGTATGGTTCTTAGTCTTAGGAGCATTACTCTTATCAAATCTAATATAGAGATGAAGACCCTTACCACCAGTTGATGTAAGTACATCTACATAAGGCAGAGCCTTTGCTTTTTCTTTGACTTCCTCTAGTTGATATTCGTCAACCCCTACGCCGGGCGCGTGAGATGTAACATCATCAAAATCATATGCCACATACCATGATTCGCGGTTTGTCCAACACCATCCAGTTGAACCAATAAAAGTACAATGATCTTCAAGTAAAAAGTCTAATTCACGATCTCTATAATAAGGCTCAGCATTACTATTATGAGGCCAACGTATATTACGCCACGTCGCCCCTTTTCCGTCAGTCCATGCGTTTCGTTGACCATCTACTGGGTAACCACCTTCTGGGGACACGAAAATTTGAGTCTCTAAATCTTGTGACCACCAGCTAACCAACTCTGGATTATTATGTTTGCCTTGATCTACAAGGCTTTGCAGAAACGAGGCGACCGCTTGTGTTACTTTTGCCATATTATACCTTATTCAATCTTGCAAACTCACCATGATATTTAAGAGCTGCTTTATTATATGCTTGTGCGGCTTCTTTCAGGTTATCATAATATCCAAGATATATTCGTTTACCATTTACCTGTATATAAGCCTGCCAATTCCTATCTCGCTTATGCCAATAAACTCCTTTATAACCAGATGTATTATTACTCTGCATATCTCGATTACACTGATTTTGCTTCACTGTCGCTGGTCGAAGATTTTTTCGTTGATTATCAAGCTTATCTCTGTTTCTATGGTCTGTGTTTGCAAAATTCTTGAAACCTTTTCGCTCCAGAATTACACGGTGCATATATACTGTTCGTTTACCATTTGTATAGTCAGTACGAATGGCATAACCTCCATTTGAATGATGATTATAGTAACACCATTTCCACTGTATCAGATAGGCATAATCCTTCGGCCCAACAATAGCTACCTTACCTTGTGATAATGGGATCTTCATATTAACCCGCAACCACCGATGCTATCAAATACACACATACCAATATGATAAATAATACACACGAAAGTATCGCAGCAATTATCATTGGCGTATCTATGAGCAACGCACTAAGAATTATAAGTACACCTGTACAACCGCCAGTCGCGATGATACTATATAGTAGCTTCTTCATTTTGTATCCTACTTGTTATACAATTCAAATTCTTTGAGGGTCCATACTTCAAGTCCATTAGCTGTGCGGATTCTCACAGTATACTTACCCTTCTCGTCCACTTTGACGATTTGACCAATGCCACCAACCGCCAAGCCGACAACTTGCCCAACACTGAACTTTGGTTTCTTTGTCTCTGTTCTACAACTGCATTTACAGCCTTTAACAGCAGGGCCAGGTATGTCCCACCCACAATCAGTATTACTGTCGTTGTGCTGTGTTTTAGCGTTCTCAAACGCATCCAGAAGTTGCCCCGTTGTTTTACGCATAATCAATCTTCAAGTATCAATGAACATACGAACAGTACTATTATAACGGTAAGGACTCCAGCACAGATGGTGTCATAGTGTCCTCGCAGGTTACGGGTTGTATCAGAGTTAATTTTGGAGTTAATGAATCCCGCCGCCAGCCTGAAAATAACTTATCAACACTCACTGAAGTGTCCCATAAGATTAATTGTGCCAGATGTGTCAAAACTAACCATAAAACCGGAAAGATTATCATATTACCTCTGTGGTGGGGTTCCAATTATGATGATGAGTTAATTTCAGCGACTAATAAAGGTGAAATTAACTCCAAAATTAACTCGGTTAAGCTCTGATTATACCAGGATTTAAGATCGCTCAAGAGTAGATAGTTAAGGAGTTAAGACATAAAATGACTTCCAACCAGTGTCAAAGTCAACACTCTCTAAGAGCTACTAAGAGCTATTAACTATTAACTATTAACTCTAATAGGTATTTTGAAGAGTTTTCGTTTCTTAGTTTCGATTGACGCGTGTTGGCACAATTAATTAGTACGGAGCCCAAATGGATAACAAAGGCAAACTAGCAGACATTCGTATGACCCGCCTGCGGGAGTGTAGAATGCAGCTACGTCCAGTGGACAAGCGAACAGTAGAATACCGTGAGCTAAAAGACTCAATCAAGGAGCATGGATTGTGGCAGCCTATCTTGGTAAGACCAGCAGGCCTAAACAGCCATGAAGTGGTGGATGGATTCTATCGCTACAATTGTTGTAAGGAATTGAGGCTTGAGTCTATACCTTGCCTTATACGAGAACTAACTGATAAGGAGGTGTTGATTGTTCAGATTCAGACCAATGCTGTAAGACTGGAGACGGACCCAATTGATTTTGCTCGCCAGATATGGCGTATTATCAAGGAAGAAGGCGAAATGACGGTCGGGCAAATGGCTTACATGGTCAAAAAGAGTTCGGGCTGGGTCAGGAAGATGTTGAAAATTACCAGGCTTTGCGCCGAAGTTAGCACTGCTGTACAACGTGGAGAGGTATCTATTACTGTAGCACATGAGATTGCTAAGATGCCGCCACAAATACAGAAAGAACTTTTGACACAAGCAGTAGTACTCTCTTCAACAGACTTCCTGCCAATTGTTAAAGGGCGAGTTCGGCAGTTCAAGGATGCAATCAAAACTGGTCGCATGGAGGATTATTATCGCTCGTTAATTGAGCCCATACCACATCTCCGTAAGATGAAGGAACTTCGTGCGGAGCTGAAAACACCAACGGAAGGGGCACATTTTCTTGTACAGATGGATGTAAAAACACCTATGGAGGGGTGGCGTATGTGTTTGGATTGGGTGCTGCATCTTGATCCTGATTCGATAGAACAGCAAAAGGAAAGACTTGCAAAACGTCGAGTATGGGAAGATGAACAGGCTGTATTACGGAAACAAGATCGAAAGAATATGAGAGGCGAGAAATGACTAAGTCTAATAATACTGAATTGATTCCTTTTAGTGCTGACCAACTGCCGAGTGTTGAACTGGCTACTGATGAAGAACTTCAAGAACTTACAAAAGGTATCGACTTTCTGCAAAGGGTTCAGTTGGTAACAAAGGGCAAGTATGTAGATACAGGTAAGATTGGCCCAGGACGTTATGGTGTGCCACAGCCGGGCGGTGAAGAAATTCTTGATCTCGGATCTGAGATGGACGTTCTTCCCCTGGCGGTTCGTGCTAAGGCATTGGACATGCGTGACCGTGACGCCATTATCGCAGTCTATGATATGAACTTACCTGAGTTTGAGCGTATCAAGACAATGTCAGCGGAGCGTGATTCTTCTTGTATGTGGGGGCCTTCATTCTTGGTAGTGGAGCGTTCCACAGGAAATCTTTATGAATTCTTCATGGGGAATAAGTCAGCACGTCAAGAGTCGGGAAAATTGCGTCCGTTCCTACCCCTTAGTCGCGAGAAGGCAGAGACAATTGGGGAGGAGCCGCACGGCCCCATTCCTTGCACTCTCAAGTGTCGTTATATTCAACGGACTGCTTATGGCTGGCATGTGCCGGTTGTAACAAAGTGCTCGGAACCTTTCACTAATCTTCCGCCTCTGGATCGTATTCGGACTGAGGTTGAGAAGTTTGCTGCCGCTAAGGACAACGGCATCGAGCGTGTAAATGAGGAAGAGGAAGCAACATCAGAACGCGCAAGGTAGTCTCGTGTTAGTTGGGTGGGCTTAGCCCACCCAACTAATTTTAACGATTAACTTGACATTAGTGATTTTATGATATATAGTTGAGTAGAAGATAATCTATTAAGGAGAGAAACATGAAGAGTTTTTGGCTGAGTATGATCGCATTGGTGATGTTTACTGGTGTCACTTATGCTGATTCCTGTTCTGTTGATTGCCCTGTAGATGGGTGCCAGGTGGTTACACTTGAAGATTCACCCGAACTTGCACCGCTAGTTACTATTGAATCATTGACAGAGATTGTAGCTGCAACAACCGCACAAACGCTTAATTATGTTGATGGCATTATGGTGCCAATTGCATATGGAAAGGGTGAGACCGTTCAAGGCGTAATGACGAGTTTTCAGGATGCTATTGCAGCTTTATCTACTTTGGATGTTGATGTAACAGCGCTCCAGGCTTTGTTTGATGATGCTGGCGTAAATTTCAACATTGCTATAGAGGCTAATGAAAAGTGTTGCGTTTATATTCAGGTAGGTGACGTGCTGAGCGCCGAAGCCGACACTGTTAAAGGTGTAGACGCACTTATTCTTCGCCTTAAAGCATCTTTGAGTTATTGTGCCGCTGCGTCATATGCAGAACAATGTGACACTGCACTTAATACTGTGTTAGAGATTTCACGCAAAGGTCAGCTTCTTTATGAGAAGTTGATTTTTGATTCACCTAAAGAGGATGAGTTTGCAGCACGCTATCATCTACGTACTCGCGCCAGGGATTTCTTTAGGCGATCACGGTCACGTAAGGTATGAGTATGTTCGGCCCGGGCTTTATTGTCGGGATGGCCGTCTAGCTGTAGTCTCTACAGGAGAGAACCGTGTCTTTTAGACCTCTTATTGTTGACCAGGGGCTACCTCAACAGTTGCCTGCTGGACAAGCGATCAACGCTGGCGGTTGGGATCTTCCAGCCGCCGGCGGGACTATACTGTACGTGATGGTAGCGGACGCCAGCGGTCATGCTGTCTGGACCCAACTAGATCACGGAACTCACCTGGCCGGCTCCCTGGGCGACGACGACCACACACTGTATCATACTGACGCAAGAGGAGATGCCAGATACTACACTGAGACCGAGCTTGACGCGGGGCAACTCGACAACAGGTATTTCACTGAGGCCGAGCACTTAGTCACTAGCGCCGGAGCTGCGGATTCCGGTAAGCCAATTAAGTTGGACGCCGGCGGCCACGTTGACGCCACCATGATAAATGATAGCGACGTGGATCATGGTTCCATTGGCGGACTGGGCGACGACGACCACACGCTGTACAGTCTCGTGGATGGAACACGACCGTTCTCGGGTGTTGTTGGTGGCGTCATCCCAACAGATCACGCCCATCTTGCAACTAAGGAATATGTTGATTCTGCTATCCAAGTAATCCAGCCCCTTTTCTTACTGGATGCTGCACATGCTTCGATCGCATCTTGCAAGAATACCCAAGTATTTGATTCTGGGCTAGCTCAAGCTGACGTTACCACAGCAAGCGTAGTAGACGATCAAGCTCTCCAGGCATGGGCCGATGCGACTGCCGAGTCTATTGCACGAGATATTCCCGCCGGTGTATTTGCATTACATTTGCATGCCGAGAAAACTTCTGGCCAAGAGAATCTACAACTCTATTTCAAAATTTTCGAGGTTGATTCGGGATTTTCTGAAACCTTAATAATGACAAGCGAAACTTCTGATGAAATTACATCAGAAGAACATGTCGCTATTCATTCGGTGCTAGGAGCACCTTACGCAATCTCTGTTGGTTCATGGGTCTTAATTCGCGTGTACGCTACGGTTACTGGGTCAGGAAACGCCCCCACTGCTGCCCTGTATTATCAAGGCGCAACTTCAGCACGATTCGATTTACCAACTCTTGCAATAACAATCGATCACGGTCACCTCTTGGGGTTAGCAGATGACGATCACACAGCGTACCACACCGACGCAAGAGCCGCTGCATGGCTGGCCGCAAATCACGAGACGACATACGCTCATGCCAACTACGATACCGCATACGGCTGGGGAGATCACGCATCTGTGGGATATCTTAAGGCAGATGGATCAGTTCCACTTACGGCAAATTGGGCAGCAGGAGCCTATAATATCACTGGCTTGGCGTTGCTTACTGTTGACAATATCACAATCAACGCCGCGACGATCGTAAGCGACACGGGAGCAATCTCATTCAATGATGAGAACGTGTCTACGTTAGGTACAATGGTCGGCAGCAATATACCATCGCCAGCTTCGGTAAATAGAATGCTGGTTTCCACTGGTTTTGCCACAGCCGCCTGGTCAGTATTATATACTGATGGTGTGCTTACTACGGATGGATCTCAAACGATTACCTGGGTCGCTAAGCCATTTGGTTTCCTGCTTGCCGCTCCTTCCGGTGATAACCAAGTGCTGATTTCCACGGCTGCGGACGTAGCCAGTTGGAACATGGCGGGGAATAATCAATTCCTGGCTAGCGGTAGTTCCGGGGAAGTAAGGTGGGAAGACAAGACTGGAGACGCCTCGCTTTGGATTGCAACAACAGGAAATGATTCGACTGGTGACGGAACAGAAGGTGATCCGTTCGCGACCATCGGCAAGTGTATCACTGAATTTCAAGCCATGTCTTTTGATCCAGGCGACACGGCCACTATCTATCTGGAAGATGGAGAGTATGCACCTCCGACAACCACTCTTCCGCGTATGGTGCCGATGCTCAAACTGGCCGGGCGGGCTGCGTACACTTTCACAATGTCAGATACAGTATCGCAATCAAGCGTTGCTGGTGATGTTTACGATCTCCGAATCACACTCGACACAACTACGAACATCAGCGCCGGCAACTTCGTGGTGATTTCACGCTGTGCTGCCTTGCCCGAAATCAATGGATGTTGGGAAGTGCAAACTGTCCATGATTCAACTGATATCACTATCCGAGTCACATGGGCTCGTGAGACACCACACATTGGGGTCTATGCTGCTACGGTATATGTCCCCCGGGCACATCTGTACAAAGCAGGTGCATCCCTCTTGCTAGTGTACACACGCCTCGCCCTTAATGGACTGATTTTTGAGGGAACTGCCGGTCAGGGCGTCCAGCTTTTTCCTGGCGCAACTTTAGAGATACGAAGTCACGTCGGATTTTCTGGTTGGGGTTATGGCCTCTACGTTTACGCAGCAACCGTTGATATTCAGTATTGCGCAATTTCAGATTGCACTCAAGGGATGTACCTTGTTAATGTAAGCTCTGGTGCGGCACAGTGGATAGCAATCAGCGGTTGCTCGAAGGGCTACAGCATTGACAGGCATTCCCATTTGTACATAGGAGCAGAGTCATACGCTGCAAGTAACGCTTATGGCTTGATTCTGGAATTCAATTCTTCGGCCAAAATTTTCTCGACAATTTTTATCAATAACACCGTGCAGGGAGTCCTGTCTAGTTATGGAAGCTTTGTACGTTTAGCTGGCTGCACTGATACGAACAATGTTTCCTACACTTCCCCTGCCTTTGATACCTTGGGCAACGATCGCTCATGGATCACAACATAGGAGAAGAAGATGCAACAGCTTGTAATCAAAGACAACAGAGTGTTGGCCACACATCCTGCGGAGATTGATCTCAAGAACAAGTATCCTGGTTGCGAGGTCATTCTTTGGGCGAGGTCGGATGTCCAACTTGATGATCCTGATCCGCGTTCAGAAGCAGAGAAAGCCAATACCCATCGGGATCAAAGGCGTATGGCTTACCCATCTGTACAAGAGCAACTCGACATGATGTATTGGGATCGAGTCAATGGTACGGATGATTGGTTAGCTGAAATTGGCCATGTTAAATCTCGATACCCAAAAGCAAGGGTGTGAAATGCAGAAGGTTGCAGAATATCTTGAGAAGACGGCTCTGTGATCTAACGGTTAGGATATTGACCCTTCAAGCCAAGTGTGCAGGTTCAATTCCCACCGGGGTCATTAATTTTTACTCAAATTTGGAGATTGATTGATGTTTGGAAAATTGAATTCGATCGCTTTGCTTGTAAGGGCTAATAAAGCTGACGCTACATTCGAGAAGGCTATGGTGGTCGCACAAAAGGCCAAGGCTGCGGGCGCACGTCAGCGAATTTTAGCTACACAGATGGAAAATGAGGAGCAAGCTGTTCGCTTGGAGCGGGAAGCTATTAGTGCTGAAAGTCTTGCAAATCAGTCCTGCAACGCATTTCAACTTGCGGTGGGCGAGCGAAATATAGCTGAGTCGAAAACTAAGGCAGCAGAAGAGAATGTAAGACGAGCAAAAGCCTACTGTGAACAGTGTAATGCAAAATTCTACGCCGCTGTGAACATTGCTAAGGTTGCTCGGGCCGACGTTCCTGTGGCCGGAAACGAGAGCGCGGAATGACTAATCCCCTTGATAATCCTCCTGACAATGGTGCTGAAAAAGCGCTTGGACATGCGAGTATTATTGCATCTTTATTTAGTGAAATTCCCACTCCAATTGGGCCAAGCGATAATACACCCATGAAGCAGATAGCGGAAGTGTCTACTGCACAGGCTATTCAAACTTTTATGTTGCTGGAAGCGCGGGCGAAATCTGAGACTGCTGAGTTACAGAAGCGCCTCATTATGCAGCAATTCCGCCCGTGTAAATTCTACCCTGTCTTAGTCTATCATGATGGGTTCCGCTGGGTTTGCGAGTATGCGGCTACAACGCACCAGTTTCAGGAGACACAGGGGGACGCTGCGTGTGCTTATGGTATGAGTCCAGAGGAGGCAATGCAAAACTTTGATAAATTGTGGACAGGTTCCATAAATGAAGATGACTCAGAAGATGTAGACGAGGATGAAGACGGAGATGAAGATGTATGATGGAATAGACAAGGCTATGGTTACAGAATATGTGTGTGAGCTGCCTAAACGCTGTTTATACTGTGGTAGCAAAATGCCCATTGATGATTACCCTTATGGGTGTCGTTGTTCTCAGTGTTCAGCATATTTTCATCGCGATTTCAAAACGTGCGAGGATTTTGACAATGATGGGTATTATGCGTGTTTCTGTACTCGGCATTGTGATATTTCTGAATTACGTCTTTTTGAGTTGGCAGATGGCATATTGGTTGAAGTATGTCAAGGATGCGCAGAATGGCTTTTTGACGAAGGGTTTATGAATGAATATGTTGATTACTCCTGTGACCCTGCCGATAGCTTCTTATGAGCATATGGGAATAGTCGAGCTACCTGAGAACGACACATTAGCTTGGCTGGATGAATTAGAAAATGAAGAAGATTTTATTAACACAAGACAAATTTACACTTGTTGATGATTGTGACTATGCTTACCTAATGCAATGGAAATGGTGTTATAATCAAGGTTATGCTGTTCGCACTGATCGTACAAAAGGTGCGCAAACAATATTGATGCACCGTGTAATTCTGGAGCGAAAAGGTTTCAAGAATTTTGCGCAAACAGATCATCGCAATCAAAATAAGTTAGATAATCGAAGAGGCAACCTTCGACCAGCAACAGCTAGCCAGAATAAA
>SDBS01001143.1_pt1 | contig 27124 bp, 23 predicted proteins | sample 2277091 | NCBI WGS metagenome assembly SDBS01 (sample SAMN10404972, study PRJNA504765) | marine sediment metagenome | isolation source: marine sediment core GS10_PC15, 163 cmbsf | place: Arctic Ocean: Southern Knipovich Ridge | collected 2010
TAAAAAGAAATACCAGGCACTTTGCAAAAAGACAAATTACCTGGTTTAAGCGCGATCCGGAAATAAACTGGATCCACCCCAATGAATTCGAAAAAGCAGTAAAGACCTGTCAGCGTCCGACCAGAGGGAGGTCCTGACAGCGTCTCTTCGATTAAAAAATAAATTATGAACATCAAGTATCTTATTATCCGTGTCTACGCTCTTATAATCAACAATAAGAACGAAGTCTTACTAAGTGATGAATTTCGAATGGATATGAAAATGACAAAATTCCCCGGTGGGGGATTAAACTTTGGAGAGGGGCCTGTCGACTGCCTCAGGAGAGAAGCTATTGAAGAATTTGGCCAGGAAATTGATGTTTTGGATCATTTTTACACCACCGGTTTTTTTCAAAAGGCTTTCTTTTACGATGAACACCAGATAATAAGCATATATTACCATGCCAAATTCAAAGACAAAATCACATTTAAGATTTCAGAAAAAGCCTTTGACTTTGAAAAAATGCTTGATGGTAGTCAATCCTTCAGGTGGGTTCCAATAAAAGAATTGAAAAAAGATGTTATGAGCTTCCCGATCGACAAGAAAGTAGTAGAACTTCTTTCTGAAAAATACCTCTCCTGAATTCCCAAACAGATATTCAACATGACTCAGACAATTTTATAAGCTGTTGAACAAAAATTTCCCATGCATATTTTTTCTTCTCTTCCATCACATTGGCAGTAAATTCTTCAAAGCGATTATTCTTAAAAAAATCAACAATAGATTCCGCAATCTGCTCTGAATCCTTTTCCACAATATATCCCACCTTTAGATGCGGAACATACTCAGACAAGCCCCCTACATTTGTAACAAGCATGGGCCTGTCAAAATTATAGGCTATTTGTGTAATTCCACTTTGTGTGGCAGTATGATAAGTTTGGGCGACAAGATCGCAAGCAGAAAAATAGTATTTTATATCTGATATAGGAACAAACCGGTTTGTTACCTGCACCAGGTCAGAAAGATTATTCTCACGTATAATCTTATCATAAATATCAGGACTATCATAAAATTCACCCACTACAAGCAGCTTAATTCCCATGTTCCTGATCTTTGCATTTGCAAAAGACTGCAATAACAAATCAAGTCCTTTGTATTTACGCACAAGTCCAAAAAATAAAACGTACTTCAAATTGCTATCCAGTCCAAGGAAATCACAGGCTTCTTTTTTGCTTACCTTCTCACCCAGATTATCATCCAGGGGATGTGGGGTATAAACTATATTCGTATAATTCAGTCTCTCAAGTTGCTGCTTTACAGTTTTTGAAAAAGTAAGAAAACCATCACAGGTTTTCAGAAAATAATTCGTAAGTATTTTATCAAAAGGCCTTTTTTCGTGGGGATATAAATTATCAACAACTGTAAATACCTGAATAGATTTCTTTAGAAAGCGCGCTATGGTCCCAAAACATGGAGCCATGAATGGTATCCACTGTCTGAATATAACCAGGTCAGGATTCAGCTTATTTATTTTACCTGCCACGCTAATCCAGTTTAGGGGATTTATAGAATTCATTAAAACATGAATATCCAGACCTTCAGGGGCTGGTCCTTCAGAGAGTTGAGTTTTCCCGGGAAATAAAAAGCCGGGATATTGCATTTTATAAGTTACAATATTAGCTTCATGTCCGCTTTTTTGAAAAGCCCTGCACATGGCCTCATCAATTACTGAAAGACCCCCGCGTATAGGGAAAGCCGGTCCAATAATAGTAAGTTTCATAAATCCGTATTTATGCTTATAAAGTTCAAAACATCTTTTAATTGATTGATTCGCACATAGTCAAAATCAGATTCCTTTACTTCAGGATATTTCTCTGATTTTAGCAGAAACAAGTAACGAACCCCTGCCCTGGTTCCTGCTTCGATATCGCTCAACTTATCTCCAATTAAAAAAGATGATTCCATATCAATATCGTGCTTTTCTGAAGCTTTCAGCAACATTCCAGGCCTGGGCTTTCTGTCATGGCTGTCTTTCCTGTATTTTCCAATTCCATGTACCGGATGATAAGGATCGAAGAAAACATCCCTTATTTCTATACCATGATTTTTAAATTCATCAAGCATCCACTTTGTAATGGATTCAAAATCATCTTCAGAATAAATACCCCTTCCAATTCCAGCCTGGTTGGTCACCACAATGATCATGAAATTCATAGACTGGAAGGCCTTCAAAACCTCAAATATTCCATCCATAAACTCAAAATCCCCGATTCGGTACACATAATTTTTCTCCTTATTTATGACGCCGTCTCGATCTATGAACAGGGCTTTATGCATATTTCATGAGTATTTTATTCCTATTCTGCACCAGCAAATAATCTTCAGGCAGGCCAATATCAATAAAATATCCGTCTGACTTAAAAGTATAATAACTTGCTTCTTTTACCCATCTGCCAAGGAAATCTCTTTCCAGTGAATAATTCCCCGCAGGACTCTTACTTAAATAATATTCCTTGTTTAAACAATAAATACCTCCATTTATCAGGCCTTCCCCAGAATCTTGTTTCTCTTCAAAATCAAAAATCTTTCCCCTTTCATCCGCAATTATTCTTCCATACCTGGAAATATTCTTTACAAATTTTGAAGCAATGGTGAAATTACTTTTCAAGTTCTTATGATAGTCAAACATTTTTTTCAGATCCACCTCGAAAAAAGTGTCTCCATTTATCACAAGTACATTGTTCTGCTCACAATAACTCAATGATTCCCTGATTGCCCCGCCAGTCCCAAGAGGCTCATCCTCAATAGAATAAATCAGGGGAACCCCTTTAAACTCCTCTCCGAAATAGTTTTTTATTTTTTCCCACTTATAGCCTACCGAGAGCACACATGTCTGTACTCCATTTTGAAGGAGAAAATTCATTACATACTTTAAAAAAGGAATTTCCTTAACAGGGATCATAGGCTTAGGAACATCCAGTCCAAGACTTTTCAGCCTTGTTCCAAATCCACCTGCAAGTATGATTGCTTCCATTTAATCCGTTTCTCAATGAAAAACTTTATTCTCGACCAAACCACAAATCATATGTTCAATTACTAAATGACATTCCTGGATTTGAGCTGTGTCATCAGAAGGAATTTCCAAAAGGTGATTGCAGAGAGCATTCATTTTACCTTTTTTATTCCCAGTAAGTCCTATGGTCAGGATTGATTTTTTTTGGCTTGCTTCCAGTGCCCTGATTATATTAGCAGAGTCTCCTGAAGTGGAAATAGCAAGGAAAATATCTCCCCTGTTGCCCAAAGCATGGATTTGTCTTGAAAATACCTGGTCAAAGCCATAATCATTACCAACAGAAGTCAATATAGAACTATCGGTTGTAAGGGCAATTGCCGGCAGAGGGTCTCTATCGTGATGAAACCTGCCCACAAACTCCCCGGCCATATGCTGGGCATCTGCTGCACTCCCACCATTTCCGGCAATCAATAATTTATTTCCATTCTTCATGGCAGACACCAATATCTCAACAACTTCCTCCACCTGGGCTGTCAGATGATCATCCCCAAGCAAGTTCGTAAAAAGTTGAATTCTTTCCTTTATCTGTTGTTGAATGATAGCTTTCATTTCCATAGAATTAGCAAACCGTCAATCTGAATTATTCAAACTCCAGGCTTCGGAACCGTTTTTTACAAATTTCGGACAAATAAGCTGTCCTCCCTTCAATTTCATTGCTTCTATAAACTCTACTTTCCTTGCAATATCCACAAAAAACATAAAAAAACCTCCACCTCCGGCACCTGATATCTTCCCTGCTTTGGCTCCATTCATCATAGCATAATCATAAACCTCTTCCATTAATGCATTGGTAATTACCGAAGAAGCCTTCTTTTTCTCCTCCCATCCCCTGGCCAGGCATTGAACAAATCCTGTGATATCCCCTGTCAATACAGCTTCCTTCATCTCGATTGCAATCTTTTTTACTTCATGCATTGCCTGAAGGCTTTTTTCATTCCCCGCGGAAGCATTTTTTATTTGTTCCTCAATGATTCTTGAGGAATCCCGCGATTGTCCTGTATAATACAAAACCAGGGAGTCTTCAAGTTCATTCTTAATCCACGACTTAATACGCAATGGGTTCACAATTACCCTGCTTCCATTATAAAACTCCATGAAATTAACTCCTCCAAAAGTAGCCGAATACTGATCCTGTTTGCCTCCTTTCAGGTCAAGGTCTATTCTTTCAATTTCATAAGCCAGCTTGGCTATATCATATTCCCCAAGCGGAAGTTTTAACCATTCCACAAAAGCATGTATAATGGCAACTACCATGGTTGATGACGAGCCTAAACCAGAACCGGGCAGGGCATCTGAGTATGTAACCATTCTAAATGAAAGTGCTTCCCCGTGATTATACTTTTGTACGATTGAATTATAAATCCCCTTGTGTAAAGGGAGTAAATTATCTATCTCCAACTTTGGAACAGAATCTGCTTTAAAGCTTTTAGAAAGGTCAGTGGCATGGAATTCAATTTTATTTTGCTGTAGTGGTTCAAGGGTACAGTATGAATAGAGGTTGATTGTCGTACTTAAAGTACAGCCACCAAATTCGTCACTATACGGAGAAACATCTGTTCCCCCTCCACTCAAACCCAATCGAAGTGGGGCTCTGCTGCGAATAATCATACAGAATTTCTTTGCTTTGCTCGTAAAGTTATTAAAAAACAATTACAGATTAACCCTGGTATCCACCTGATAAACATTGCGCTCTGAAGAGCTTCTCGAGATCAACTCACCCAGGAAACCTGCAAGAAACAGCTGCGTTCCAACAATCATGGCAAGAAGAGCAAGGTAAAAATACGGGCTATCGGTAATAAGCGGGGAGCTAATGCCTTGACTCAGAAAATACAACTTCCTTGTACCCACCCATATGGTTGCCAGCAATCCCATAAAGAACATCAATGTACCTAAAAATCCAAAAAGGTGCATTGGTTTTTTCCCGAATCTTGAAATAAAGGTTATGGAAATCAAATCCAGGTATCCATTTATAAAACGTTCAAGCCCAAATTTGGTTACCCCATATTTTCGCTTTCGATGTTGAACTACCTGTTCAGAAATATGTGTAAATCCGGCCTGTTTTGCAAGAACTGGAATATAACGGTGCATTTCACCATACACTTCTATGTTTTTTACTACCTCTTTCCTGTAGGCCTTCAATCCGCAATTGAAGTCATGTAGTTTAATCCCGGTTGCTTTTCGGGCAGTCCAGTTAAAAAACTTACTGGGAATGGTCTTTGAAATTGGATCATATCTTTTTTTCTTCCAACCCGAAACCAGGTCGAAACCATCTTCATATATCCTGGCGTACAATCCTGGAATCTCATCCGGACTATCCTGAAGATCAGCATCCATGGTGATAACAACCTCTCCTCCTGCAGCTTCAAAACCATGATGCAAAGCCGCTGATTTACCATAATTTCTTCTGAATTTAATCCCCTTTATCCGCTCATCTCCGGCACTCATTTTCTCAATCAGTTCCCAGGAGCCGTCATTACTACCGTCATCCACAAGAATGATCTCGTAGGATAATTTATCTTCCTGGCATACCCGGGAAACCCCTTCAGTAAGCTCAGGCAAAGATTCTACTTCATTATAAAGAGGAATTACTACGGAAAGATCCATTTTATCAAAATACTGTTTAACTCTTGTGTATATTATTCTGCAGATTCAGCTTGAGATACCGGTGCGGCAGGTCTCCCTTCCTTCTTTAAAAATATTCCCAGAATTAAGGATATTAAGAGACCAAAAATAGTAGAAATAAAAACTCCAATTATTCCCATTGAAACAGGCTTCAAAAAGATCTTGGTAATAGACATAGCCTGTTCTACCTGTGCTTCTGCCATCCCCTGTTCAAGCAGTTTATCCTGGGATGCTACAATTAGTTTTTGAGTAAGATCTGGATCAATTACCCCATATAATAGAATTGTAAATATCCCCCCAACAATGGAAGCATAAAAATTAATCAACACTCCCGAACCAAGAGCCTGGCCATATGTCATAAAGCCACCCAGAAAAGTATCCCTGTAGGCCTTAATACCAAAAAATGTAACAACAATCATTATTGCAAAAGAGATCCAGCCTAAACTCTGATTACCCATCTGATCCATGAAGTAAAGAATAGCCGTATAAATAATCAGAACGAAACCCAGGATCAGACCCCAGTTTAAATTTCCCTTCCAGGGAGATACTTTTTGATTTTCCATTATTAGTAGTAATTTGTGAATAAGTAACAAATATAATCTTTTTAGCTAAAATTTTCCTTTCATGTATTGATATTTGCCATCCATTGAAAAAGTTACTATTTTTGTAGCGGGTAAGTCTTATACGACCAGCTCCTGCTGAACTCCCCCAGGACCGGAAGGTAGCAAGGGTACGCGGTTGTAGCGGTGCGATATAAGTAGCTTACCCACTTTTTTTTTATAATTTTACCATCTAAGCAGCATATATAAGCTATTTTCGATACAAAATTCTAAAAATTCTATTTTCTTTGTTTGAAATAAAATCTTCAAAATCATGAAATTCTTTCTCGACACAGCAAATATTGACCAGATAAAAGAAGCCAACGACTTTGGCATCATTGATGGAGTAACAACAAATCCTTCCTTAATGGCAAAAGAAGGGGTTCAGGGTGAACAGGCCTTCAAGGATCATTATGTTGAGATCTGCAATATCGTTGATGGCGATATCAGTGCTGAAGTTGTGGCAACTGATTTTGAAGGAATGATCAAAGAAGGGGAAGAGCTTGCAAGCCTGCATCCTAATATTGTTGTAAAAGTACCTTGTATCAGGGATGGCATTAAGGCCGTTAAATATTTAAGTGCTCAAAATATTCGAACCAACTGCACACTTATTTTCTCTCCGGGCCAGGCTCTCCTTGCAGCTAAGGCCGGAGCCACCTATGTTTCTCCTTTTCTTGGACGACTTGATGATATTTCTACCGATAGCATTTTTCTGGTTCAGCAAATAGTGGATATTTATAAAGAATACAACTACCCAACGCAGGTAATTGCAGCCTCCATACGTCATACCATGCACATTATTCAGTGCCTGGAGGTAGGAGCCCATGTTGCTACCTGTCCCTTAAATGTGATTCTTGGCCTGTTGAAGCATCCCCTTACCGATATCGGCTTAGAAAAATTCATGGAAGACCACAGGAAATTAAATGCTTAATTGATTTTAGTTCGAGTCAACCATGCTATTACAGATACATCCGGAAAACCCGGGACAACGGCAAATTACAAATGTGGTTGAAACTCTTTCAAGGGGAGGTATTGTTATCTATCCTACCGATACTGTTTATGGTATGGGTTGTGATATCAAGCAGGGGAAAGCGATTGAAAAAATTGCAAGGATAAAGGGTGTAAGTCCCAAAAAACCCAGCTTGTCTTTTATTTTTGCTGACATAAGTCAAATCTCTGAGTATACCCGGCCCATTGACAATTCAATTTTTAAGCTATTAAAGAGAAATCTTCCCGGTGCTTTCACCTTTATATTAAATGCTAACAGCCTTGTTCCTAAGCTTTTTAAAGGCCAGAAAAAAACCATTGGAATCAGGATTCCTGATTCCAACATCATCCGGGAAATAGTCAGGGAACTCGGAAGGCCTGTGCTGAGCACATCTATCCATGATGCGGATGAAATTATTGAATATACTACCGACCCTGAATTAATTCATGAAAAGTATCAACAACTTGCCGACATTATAATCAATGGAGGCTATGGTAAAAATGAAGCCTCAACAATTGTGGACTGTACCGGGGATGAACCAGAAATTTTAAGACAAGGCCTTGGGATGCTGGAGTATTAGTGGAAAAGTAGGGACAGTTTCCTATTTTTAAGGATTAAGCATATTGGTAAACTAGATAAAATAAATAGGAAGCTGTCCCTACTTTTTTCAGCTTTTCCAAAATATAGGTGTGAAAAGTATCAGAACTGTAAATAACTCTAGCCTGCCTATCAGCATCAGGAAAGAAAGAAACCATTTTCCAAAAACCGGCAGATGATAAAAATTGTCCATTGGGCCTACCGAACCTAAGCCCGGTCCCACATTACCAAGAGTGGTTGCTACTGAACTTAATGCCGTATCAAAGCTTGGCTCCATGATAGACATGACAATAACACTAAGTCCGAAAATCAGAATATAGATAGAGAAAAATACAAGGATATTGGTAATGATCTTTGAATTCACTGCATGTCCGTTGTATCTGACAGGAATTACGGCATTGGGATGAACAAGTCTTTTCAATTCAAAATATCCGTTTTTAAGAACCAGCAAAATCCTCATAATCTTAATACTTCCACCGGTTGACCCGGTTGACCCGCCAAAAAACATAAGAACAAAAATGATTACTCCGGCAAAAGGTACCCATTGTGAATAATCTGCTGTAACATATCCGGTTGTGGTAATAATAGATACTACCTGGAAAAGTGCTATCCTGAGGGCTTCTCCAAAGGTATTATTATGAAAAATAACCAGGGCTGCTATAACCAGGAATGTAAAGAAAACCACAAATCCAAGATACCACCTGAACTCTTCATCCTTAAAAACCTTTGCCAGTTTAAAATGAAGACCGAAATAAGAAAGGGTAAAATTGGTACCTGCCAGAAGCATAAAGAAAACAATCACATATTGTATATAGGCAGAATCCCAATATCCTATGCTTGCCTGTTTGGTGGAATACCCACCTGTGGCCATGGTAGTAAATGAATGGCAGATTGCATCAAACATTGACATTCCCCCGGCCCAGAGTAAAACAGCTTCGGTAATGGTAAAAATCAGGTATATTGCCCAGAGCCTTTTTGCTGTTTCCCGAATACGCGGATGCAATTTATCTGGTGTTGGCCCTGGTACTTCTGCGGCATATAACTGCATCCCCCCAATCCCCAAAACCGGAAGGATAGCAATGGTAAGTACAATAATACCCATTCCCCCTATCCACTGTGTAATACTCCTCCAAAAAAGAATTCCATGGGGCAGAGATTCTATATCATTCAGTATGGATGATCCTGTAGTTGTAAATCCTGATATGGTTTCAAAAAAAGCATTGGTAAAATTGGGAATAGCACCGGATAAGAGAAAGGGCAAACTTCCAAAAAAGGAAAATACAATCCATACGAGGCTAACAATTATATAACCTTCTCTTTTTAGTATCTGTGGATCTGATTTCCTTGTAATAAAAAATAAAATTCCCCCAACAGCAAGGGTTATCAGAGTTGAATAAAGCAGACCCCGGGAATCTCCCTCTCGATAAATAAGGGATACGCCAAAAGAAAGAAACATGAAAAAGGCTTCAATAATCAGCAGGAATCCAAGGATTTGTATAATTACCTTTTTGTTGATCATGTTAAGATTTGCTTAAAATCCCTTTTGTTGATTTAATTATTTGTGCCTTTCTCGTAAGAAAAATCTAATTAAACAATTTCTCAAGGGCTCCAAATGCTTCCGGCAGGGCAAATACAACAACATGATCTTCAGGCTGGATCAGGGTGTCCCCTTTTGCAATAAAGCTATTGTTCCCCCTGATCACGCCGCCTACAATTGCCCCTTTGGGGAAATTCAGATCCCTCAGCGTCTTCTTTGTAATCCTGGAATCTGGTTGTACAATATACTCAAGGACTTCTGCGTCTGTGCCGGTCAGACATTTGATCATAGAAACCCTTGCTGTCTGGGTAAATCTCGAAATTCTTCCCGCTGTAATTACTTTCTTATTCAATATAGAATCTATACCAATATTCTCAGCCAGATTAATATATTCCATATTCTCAATCTCCGCAATGGTCTTTTTTACCCCGTGTTTCTTGGCCAAAAGACAAGATAATATATTGGTTTCAGAATTTCCTGTAACTGCAATAAAAGCATCAATCTGTGTCAGGCCTTCTTCCAGCAGGAGATCTGTATCCCTGCCATCTCCATTGATAATAAGAGTATTTTCAAGAATATCGGCTAAAAACTCGCATTTGGCCTTATCAATTTCTATCAACTTTACATGAAACTTTTTCTCCAACTCAAGGGCAGTACGCTTTCCTATTCTGCTTCCGCCAAGGATCATGATATTCTTTATATCTACCTTCTCCTTACCGGCAAGATTCATCAATTCCTGAATCCTATCCTTGGTAGAAATTACATAAACTATATCATTCAATTGAAAAGTGTCATTCCCGTTTGGAATTATGGTTTTCTGATTCCTCGTAATAGCAACTCCCCTGTAATCCAATGGCTTACTGTCATCCGAAATTTCGTGTAATTTCTTATTTAAAATACGGGCATTTTCGTCTAATTTAATTACATAAAGAGACAACTTCCCTCCTGAAAAATCAAAGAACTCAGTAGAACCTGTTTGATGCAGAAAGCCCAGGACTTCCCTGGCAGCAATCTTTTCAGGATACATTAAGTAATCAATACCCAACTCAGTAAAATGATCTCTGTGAGGATTTTCAAGGTATTCGTTATTATCAATCCTGGCAATAGTTTTGGCAGCTCCAAGCATCTTTCCCAGAATGGCTGAAGTAATATTCGTGTCTTCGAGGTGGGCAACAGCAATAAACAGGTCTGTCTTTTTTATACCTGCAGAAGTTAAAACCCCGACAGAAGTGGATGAACCATTGATGGTCATCACATCCAGGGAGGATTCAATTTGTTTGAGCCTCGACTCGTTTGGATCAATAACTACGATATCATGGTTCTCTTTGCTAAGCATCTTGGCCAGGTGAGAACCTACTTCACCAGCGCCTGCAATAATTATTCTCATACGAAACAATAATTCTATACTGTCTTATTCATTCAGAAGGGACAAATTAAATCAATATCTCTTAAATAATCCATAGCAATAATTAGTTTTTCAAAAAAAAACCGAAATTTATGTTCATTCCAGATTAGAGCCCGGTTTCTCCAACCTAAAGGCACCTTTCTCCCTAACATCAAAACACGGAATTCCAAGCATTTGAAAATCCGGCTTCAATCTGATTGAATAATAATATGGCACAGATGAATCAAGGATAACTAATTCAGGATTAATTAATTTCTGTATCTCATAAGCAGTCACCCTTCCTGAACCGGAAAGGATCAGCAAATCAGTTTGGAACGGCTCCATCTTATTTTTTGATGGAAATTGACCCAAATCCAGAAAATATCCTTCTTCTCCATAAAAGCTGAAAAAATCCCTGTCAATAATCAAATTTCCTGCTTCAATGCTGCCGCCATATTCCTGATCAAGAAAATGCAACTTACTGCTCCTGATCCCCATTTTATTCCAGAAACCATCCAGTGCATACTTAATTGCGGTCCTGTTCTCTTCAGCATCGTAGCTGCTCACCACATATACGAAATTTCCTTCTGAAAACTGAATCAGGCTGAACCTGCCGGAATTAAAAACAACCAGAGACCTGGTTTCAGAAATTGTGATCTTCCTGATTAAGCCCCAGGCAGGAAAAATCAGCAAAAGGATAAGAAAAATATATAAATGCTTATTCTTTCGATAAACAATAAAGATCCCGGCAAATATAATCATCAAATACAGTATGCCAACCCCTGGAATATCAAGAAATAAAGGACTGCTCACCGAAAACCTCAGATTCCCCACTGTTTCAATTCCGCCAATTAAAATACTACTGACCATTTTCAACAGAAATGAGAATATGTTTAGAAGAAAAGCGGAAAATGAAAAAGCCAGGCTGATGATACCCAAATAAATCAAGACACTAACAAGAGGAATTACAAACAGGTTGGATATAAAGAACAAATTTGGAAACTGATGAAAATAAAATATCACAAGCGGAAAAGTAGACAGTTGTGCTGCAACTGACAAGCTAAACAGCATCCATATTTTATTCGGAAGCCAGTATCTGGAGGATAGGAGAGCATATATTTTAGGATAAAAAAATACGATCCCGGTAACAGCAAAATAAGAAAGTTGAAATCCTACATTCCTTAAATAAAACGGATTCAGACACAGCAGAACAAAGGCAGACAGGGCCAGGCTGTTATAGATATTTGTGTTCCTTCCCAAATTCCGTCCAATTACCAAAAAGCTAAACATAACCGTGGCCCGCAGAACCGATGGAGTAAAACCTGTGATCATAGCATACAACCACAATAAAAGTATAATTACTACACTTTTAAAAACCCTGCCATATTTGAAACCATCGAGAAAAAACAAGAAATAGAATAACATCAGGTAAATAATCCCAACATGCAATCCCGAAACTGCCATTATATGCATTACACCGGCCCTGGAAAATGAGTCTTTAACCTCCTCACTTATATAGTCCCTCTCCCCAAAGATCAGGGCTGAACAAAGGGCCAGCTCATCGCCACTGAGCTTTTTAGCCAGAATTTCATATAAACGGGCCCTTATCCTGGACGAAAATACAACTATGGCAAATTCAGATCTGTGATCCGGTTTTTCCCAATTCTCAGATGCTGCATACAGAGTTCCATATATTCCTCTATCCCTCATATACCTGGGATAATTAAACTCCCAGGGATTACCTGCTTTTTGAAAATCAGAAATCCCCGCCCTGATCAATAACTGATCACCGGGAACAAGTTGGGCAGCCAGGCTATCTTTCTCTAAATAAATTACAATCCTAAAATCAGCTTCGGTCCATTCCTTTTCATTCTCCACCCCATTCACCTTAAGGAGGATCTTTGTTGATTTTTTTCTTTCCACAGGGGCATCCAATACATCCCCAATAATGGCATGCCCGTATTTTAAGGCGTCAATCTTTTGTTTCTGTATAGTTCTGATCTGTACCAAAGACAAACCTAAACCCAGAAAAAAAATATGAACAAAAACACCAAAAAGCCATCGGTACCTGAAAGAAGAAAACCTGAAAATCGCGAACAGGAAAATTATTATTACGGTTCCGGCTATCATCAGCCAGCGAAGAAAAATATCAGGCTGAAAATTTATATAATATCCCATCAGGATTCCCAGGATCAAAGGAATCAAGAATCTGAAAAATGGAAGTTTTGCCAGTTCCCGGTTGAAATGCGACATAAGAACAATATACTGATACGAATTTAAAACCCTTTAAGCACAATAACAAAACCCAGACATTAAAAACTTTGTATAACAGACTGAATAACTGCCCCCTGCAATACATCTTCTCTGGTTCGGCCTGCCTGAACCCTGGTAGCAAAGTATAGAAAATAAATTTGGAAAACACTCCTGCGATCGCTAATTTTAAGCTCTTTGCAGGAAGGACATTCAGACAGCTTATTGAGGGCGTATGATAGTTCTCAATAAAGTTATCAGAACATACTTTTATGAAACATGAAATAATTAAAATATTTTAAAATGACTGATTTAAAAACCTCTTATCTGGGTCTTGAACTTAAGAATCCCATCATTGTCGGAGCATGTAACCTGGTAAATGACATGAGCATTGTAAAAAAACTTGAAGATGCAGGTGCCAGTGCCATTGTATACAAGTCTCTTTTCGAAGAGCAGATCCAACTGGAAGGATTTGAAATGGAAGAAGATTTAAATGCCTATAATAATATTCATTCCGAAATGGGTTCTCTTTTCCCTGATTTGCAGCATGCTGGTCCTGATGAGCATTTGATGAAGCTGGAAAAGCTCAAGAAAAGTGTGGATATTCCTGTAATTGCAAGTTTAAATGCTGTTTTTGAACCTACCTGGGTGGAATATGCCGGACAACTGGAATCCCTTGGAGTAGATGCCCTGGAATTAAATTTCTACGCAGTTCCTAAAGATTTTAAAAAAGATGAGAGCCAAATTATTTCAGAACAGATCAGCATATTGAAAAAGGTACTTTCGAAAATAAAAATACCCGTCAGTGTCAAACTTAGCCCATATTATACCAATCCTCTGAAAGCCATATCATCCATGGATGAGGAAGGAGTGAATGGATTTGTTCTGTTCAACAGGCTTTTCCAACCGGATATTGACATTGAAAAGGAAGAAATGTTCTTTCCATACAATCTCAGCAGCACTGAAGACAACAGGATAGCCCTGAGATTTGCCGGACTCTTATCAGAAAATATCAAAGGATCTATTTGCAGTTCCATGGGTATTCTTGATGGAAAAGATGTAGTAAAAATGGTACTTGCAGGTGCTCACTGTGTCCAGGTTGTTTCTACTTTATATAAAAACAAACCAGAACATATTAAAACTATGCTTTCAGACATCGAAAAATGGATGGAAAAAAAGTCCTATAAAAGTCTTGACGATTTCAGAGGAAAGCTTTCCAATAATAACACAAGCGATCCTTATGCCTATAAGAGGGCACAGTACGTTGACATACTGATGAAATCTGATAATATTTTCAATAAATATCCGGTTTAGGATTGAGAAAAGCATTCAAAATAATGCCTGTAGAGCGGCTCTCCTGAGTCGCTTTCTTTTTTGTACTCCCCCTTAAAATTCCAAATCTCAATACCCAAATTTCAAACACCAGAACTTACACAGTTTGACTATTGGGATTTGGATATTGATTTTTATTTGAATTTTGGAGCTTGTATATTGGGATGTCTTGTCCTGAAATATGTCTACAGGTTTAGCATTCTGCCATGCGAAAAAATTGTCATCGCGAGTGCCTTGCCTGCCGGCAGGCAGGAAACGAAACGATCTCTACTAATTTTCCGTATGATTTGCGAGTTTTACACTCACCTCTTCTTTCGCCCTGTCACCCCGTCCCTTGTCCACCGTAGCCTTGGCGAAGGTGAAGCTCTTTCTCCTCATCTCTCTGTCGCCCCGTCGCTCCCTCGCTCTTTCGCCTTATTCCTCTTCCGGCAAATAATACCCCTCTCTCGACAATAAATGTTTGAGATTGGCAATGCCATATACTACTACTGCCGTAACTATTGCCGTATGCTCCTGGTATTCAGGTATGCTTTTATTATAAAGATCTCGCTCGGTATGCCAGATCTCCCTATAGCTAAAGTCATATCCCTTTGGATCAGCAGTTCCAAAAGTGATGGTGGGAACACCTTTCACTGCAAAGGACCCACTATCCGTTCCACGTGCTTTTTTTGGCTTCTGTCGTGGCTCGCGCTTCTTTAGGGTAAAAGGGAAATCAGAATTAATGCTGTTTAGTGGTTGGCATATTTTTTCAAAATCATTCCACATAGCCTCTGTAACACTAATACTGTTGGCTACGGTTGGCCCACCGTCCCTGTTAAACATATTGGAGATTTTATCCAGCTTATCCGGATTCTTTTCAACCCAGCTTTTCGAACCCAGCAATCCAAATTCCTCTCCAGCCCATAAAATCACCAGTATAGTACGATTTGGTTTCCCCCCTGCTTTCATGATCAAACGTGCCGCTTCCATGGCAGGCGTTGCACCTGAGCCATCGTCTACCCCACCGGTGGCTACATCAAAAGCATCCAGATGCCCACCCATTATTACATACTCATCGGGGTATGTTGTTCCCGGAATAATTCCTATAACATTATGGTATTTTACCGGTCCCATTTTGAAATGGTTCCTGATGTCAAATTCAAGCTCAAAACGCTGCCGTTCTTTAGCCATCTGTTCAATTATCTTATACTGGTGTTCATCAAGTTTAATATCCGGGACTGTTGGTAAAGTCTCAAAAGTCATATTATCTATATTCTTCCTGTCATACAAGACCCTTATCGGATTTGCTGAAGATTGGACAATACCAAGGATTCCTGCTTCCCGCATTTGCTTATAAAACAAGGCCGGTTCTTCCTTATAAGGCAATAATTCTTTTTGTTCACCATTCGGATTATTCCTGTTCTCTGACCTGATTTCCCTGTTTTTCTTTGCGATTTCCATATTTTCCGTAATAACACTATCCCTTCGTACATCTGCCTCTTCAGATATGTCTATGGGCCAGCCATTATTTTTTCCGCTTATCAACACCCATGAACCTTTCAATCGGCCTTTCATACGATCAAACTCAGACCGGGTTTTTGGTTCCAGTAACACATGTCCTTTCTGTACTCCTCTGGTTCCTGCTGTATAAGATGGTGTAGCAAAATGCAGGATCATCCCATTATCACTGAGCATTCTCCCAAACCAGGGCCCCCTGTTAAATCCAACAGGAACCTCCCCTGCCTCATCCATTTCCACATCCATACCCCACTCTATAAACTTTGAGGCGCACCATTCGGCAGCATTCTCATAGGCATCAGAACCAACCAGACGCCCACCAAACCGGTTGCAAAGAATATCCAGATGATCCATTGTCTGATTATCTGTAGTACCAATTTCAATAATTTTTTTTACCACCTTATCCTGTGCCAGTCCAGGTGTAAATTGTGTTGTTAAAAAAATTGCCAGACTAAAAAAAACAAATCGTATCATTTTTATTAATTTTAGGAAAGTAAGTAACTTAACCCCCTCCCCCTGACGCTTCGCTTTCAGGGTACTCCCCCCTGCCTGCCGGCAGGCAAGGCTTGAAAAAAGGGGGAGAATTAGTAAAGAAAAGAAAAATCTGTACTTTGAAGCTATAAACTTAAGTAAATCCTGCCTTGGGAATATAAATAAGAATATGTTCTATAACTATTCATGTTATTTTTTTACCTTAAGTTTAAACCAACGTATATATACTAAAAGGCCCGAATGGACATAACAACTGTCATAATCGCATGCAAAAATGGTGATCGTAATGCCTTTCGGGAATTAATGAATGACTATTCTGACTTTGCTTTCAGGGTTGCTTTCAGGATACTAAATGAGGAAGAAGAATCGCAGGATGTAGTACAGGAAAGTTTCATTACAGTATGGGAAAAAATTAAAAGTTTCAAAATTGAAAAGAGCTTCAGTAATTGGTTGTACCGGATCATAGTGAATAAGTGTTATGATGTGCTCAGGAAAAATAAAGTTCTTATACTTCATCCCGATGCTCAACAATGGGAGTTCAATAAGCTTATTAGTGATCAGAACCCTGACCGGGAACTGAATAATAAAGAACTGGGAACCATGATCCGGACTCTTACAAAGAATTTAAGTTATAAACAAAAGCTGGTTTTCATATTGAGCGAACTTGAAGGCTTATCACATGATGTGATAGCAGAAATTACTGGCATGGCTAAAACAAGTATAAAAAGTAACCTGAATCATGCCCGCAGGAACATAGGGGAAGTACTAAAGAAACATCTGTAAAAATGACTGGGAATAAAAAATATGATAAGCTGGTGGAAATGCTGAAAAAGAAACAGCCGCTTCTTCATAATAAAACGCAGCTGATTGAAAATGTGTTAAGCCAAACCGGCACTAAGCGCTCCGGAAATCACTTGCGCGTGTATACATACCTTTTTGGATGGGCCTCTGTTGGCTGGATCAGGAATTCAATGTCCACCGTTGCGGCCATATTTTTAGGATTTTTTATCATTCAGCAGGTACAAGTGAATATGCGGCTAAACCAGCTTGAGCAACAAATTGTAAGATCAATAAACGGGATAGAACAACTTGATTCCAGAATTGGAATTAAGGAAAAGGTACTTATTAACCTGCTGACAATGCAATCAAAGGACAGCATTACCATATCTGCAACAGATATGAATGCTTTCTTAGAAGCATATATTGAGTTACAGGAAAGCCAGGAAGAAACCAGATCATTCATAGGGTCTTACAAAAAAAGATTCCTGGAGAAAAGACTGGAAGGAGAATTGAAAAATGAAGCTTTAAAACAAAAATTATAAAATCATGAAACGAAAATATAAAGTCCAGCTAATGATAATATCTCTCATATTTCTTTTTTCATGTGGAGAATATAAGACCAGGGTCATCAATACCATTCACAAGGACGGTTCGATTACAAGAACTGTAACTATGAAAAGTCACAAGGAGGAATTCGACCCTGAGAAATACCTCGTACCTGTTGACAGTACATGGAATATTGAAATTACCATGGAAATTGAAGAAGAAGATACTACCTGGTTCCTTACAGCTGAAAAACATTTTGATTCTGTTGAAGAATTGAATGCCGCTTATGATAAGGATACAGGCTCAAATAAGGAATTACCGCGAAGTGCAAGCTTTTCTAAACAATTCAGGTGGTTCAATACCCATTACAGGTTTTCTGAAAAAATTGACCAGACCCTGCATATAGACTGTAAATTATCTGAATTCTATAAAGATGAGGAATTATCCTTTTTCTACCTACCGAACAAAATTCAGGAAGAATTAAAAAACGGACCCGACAGCCTAAAATACATGGAATTAAGCGATAGTCTTGAAACAATATATGAATACTGGTTTGTTACAGGCCTTGCACGCGAATGGGTTGAAATTTTATATAACAATTTCGAAACCCAACCGGAGCTCACTATTTCGAGGGAAGAGATGAGAACTAAAATACCATTCTTTACCGAACAACTAATCCTGGACGAACTGGACGAAGAGGAAACCTTCAGGAAAATCCTGGGAGAAGATTTTTATAAAAGATTTGAGACTGAAATTGACAGTGCCTTCAGAGTTCTTGATGAAATTCTGACCGATTATTGGGATATGTCGGAATATGATGTTGAAATCCGCATGCCCGGAAATATTCTTGCATCAAGTGGCTATGCCTCAACAGGAGAATCTGAGCAGGAAAAAGGTATTATCTGGACTGTTACAGGAGATTATTTTATGGGGCAGCCCTATGAAATGTGGGCCGAATCACAAACCACTAATTATTGGGCCTGGATTGTAACAGCCATGTTCATCATCTTTGTTGTTGCGGGATTATTGTATCAGCGTGGAAAACCATAAGATCATCTTAATTGAGGGTGTCCAAAAAGTTACTATAATGCGTATCGTCATCCTGAACTTGATTCAGGATCTGTTTATAATCAATAACTTAAGATTCTGAAATAAATTACTCACTTCGTTCATGAGAACGCTTCGCTTAGTTCAGAATGACCCACTAATATCCTTTTTGGACACCCTCAATTTAGTGTATTTTTGTGCTTGGCATGCTCTTAAATTCTCCTCCTTTTTAAGGAGGAGTACCACATTCTGATTGGGCTGGGTTATGAGTGAAGGCATCAGAATGGGGGGAGGTGGTTAATAATATAGGCTATTTTCCGTAAAAAGTAAGCCTTCCATATCATAACAAAGCCAGTATACTACGTAGTAAGCCAAACTTTACACTTCAGATATACTTCTACTAAAATCTTGACAAATAGCTACTTTTGCGGAAAAAGAATTTTATTATTGGGGAGCTTAGTTTTGTAACTTACCTCAAACTTACCCCTTGAAATAGCCTGTAATTTCCCCCGCAATAATCTCTTTTTAATGGGAGAAACCAGGTCCGTAAACATGATCCCATCCAGGTGATCATATTCATGCTGAATAATTCGTGAAGCTACCCCTTTATACACTTCATCATGAAATTCAAAATTTTCATCGTAATACTGTATGCGAATTTCCGGCTCGCGAATAACTTCTTCCCGTATATTGGGAATACTCAGGCAACCTTCATTGAAATTTGACCTTTCCCCGGTTCTTTCCACAATCTGCGGATTGATAAAAACCTTCCTGAAGTCTTTCAATCCGGGTTCATCCTCCTCGAGTGGTGAAGCATCCACCACAAACAACCTGATATCCTTCCCAACCTGGGGCGAAGCCAAACCAATTCCTTCTGAATCATTCATGGTTTCAAACATACTCTCAATAAACTCCTCAAGCTTATCAAAATTCGCATCAATATCCCTGGCTACTTTCCTCAGCACAGAATGGCCATATACTACTATTGGATAAATCATTTCTTAATTCACTTTTTCTCTATAAACTCTAAATAAGACTGAAGAATAATGACCGCACTAACCTTATCAACCAGGGCTTTATTTCTCCTCGCCTTTTTCTTTACTCCTCCCTCTATCATGGCTGCCATTGCCATCTTTGAAGTAAAGCGCTCATCATATGTTTCAACTTTCACATCCGGGAACCTGGATTTTAGCTTTTTCAAAAACGGATCGATATACTTAACCGCTTCCGAGACTTTATTATTCATTTGCCTGGGATAACCAACCACAATAATTGACACATCTTCCCTTAGCAGGTAATCCTTGAGAAACTCCCATATTTCAGCAGTTGAAATTGTATCCAGACCATTTGCTATGATTCGGTTCGGATCGCTAACTGCCAACCCGGTTCTTTTCCTCCCAAAATCTATGGATAAAATCCTGCTCAAAGTCCTGCTTATAAATATTTCAAGTTGCAAATTTAACCTGAAATTCCAGAATAAAAAAAAAGGTGTTCACTCTGTGGCAAACACCCCTTTTAATATCTTTTTTCGGAATTATTCTTTTTTAGAATAATCCATATTTGCAAGCCTCTGGTAGGAATTATATCTCCATTTTGAATTCTCCTCGGCCTCACTGAATAGTTTATCTGCCTCAACCGGGAAGGACTTTTTAAGAGAGGTAAACCTGACTTCAGAATTAAGAAATTCCTGAAACTTATTCCAATCCGGTTCCTTTGAATCATATATAAAAGGATTTTTCCCTTCATTTTCGAGGGTTGGATTATAACGATACATATGCCAGAAGCCACTTTCCACTGCAAATTTTTCCTGTGCCTGGGTATAAGCCATCCCTTTCCTCAGGCCATGCGCAATACATGGCGAATAGGCAATGATCAGGGACGGACCGGGATAGGCTTCTGCCTCTTTCATGACTTTAAAAAACTGGGATTGGCTGGATCCCATAGCAACCTGAGCCACATATACATAACCATAGGTCATTGCCATGGCTCCAAGATCTTTCTTCCTGATCTTCTTTCCGGATGCGGCAAATTTAGCCACTGCACCTGTTGGAGTGGCTTTTGAGGACTGACCACCGGTATTGGAATAAACCTCGGTATCCATAACCAGGATATTTACATCTTCGCCTGAAGCAATAACATGATCGAGTCCACCAAATCCAATATCGTAGGCCCAGCCATCACCACCAAAAACCCATACCGATTTCTTAATAAAATACTGTTTCAGTAAAAGCAAATCCTTAGCAGCCGGATCTTTTTCTTTTTCCAGAAGCTTAAGAAGTTTTTTAGATGCAAGTACGGATTGCTCTGCATTGTCTTTTCCTTCCATCCATTCCTTGCTTGCTTCAGCAGTTGCCGGGGAGAATTTTGAGAGTGAAGACTCAAGCAGTAGTGATATTTTCTCTCGCATTTTATTGATTCCAATTGCAATACCGAATCCATATTCCGCATTATCCTCAAACAATGAATTGGCCCATGCCGGTCCCTCTCCCTTATCATTCACACAATAAGGTGTACTTGGGGCAGACCCTCCATAAATTGAAGAGCAACCCGTTGCATTGGCAATGATCATCCTGTCACCAAACAATTGTGTTAAATTCTTAATATAAGGTGTTTCACCACAGCCAGCGCAGGCTCCTGAAAATTCAAACAGGGGCTGGGCAAACTGACTGTTTTTCACTGTCTTGTCTTTAGGTACCACATCATCTTTATATCCAACCGTCTCATGCATATAATTCCATTTGTCAATCTCATCAAACTGGGTTCCCAGTGGCTTCATAACCAATGAGTTTTCCTTGCTTGGACAAACGTCTACGCAAACACCGCAACCTGTACAGTCAAGCACACTCACCTGTATCTTATAATCATATTCCTTCAATGCAGCTGCTCCCTTTATGGTTTTGGTTCCGTCCGGTGCACTGGCTGTTTCTTTTTCAGTCAGCAGGAATGGGCGAATTGCCGCATGAGGACAAACATAAGCACATTGGTTACACTGAATACAGTTCTCAGGAATCCACTCGGGTACCTCCATGGCAATTCCTCTCTTTTCATATGCGGTTGTTCCGTTAGGAAAGGTTCCATCTTCGCGCCCCACAAAGGCACTTACCGGAAGATCGTCTCCTTTCAATGCATTTATTGGCTCTGCTACCTCCTTAATAAAAGCAGGTATATTTCGTGTATCCTTTTCTTGCTTTATCTCCAGCTTTTTCCACTCAGGTGAAACATTCACTTTCTCAACTTCACCCCCCTGATCAATGGCTGCAAAGTTCATATTCACAATCTCTTCCCCTTTCATACCATAGGTTTTAACAATCGCCTTCTTCATCTCATCCACGGTCTGCTGGTAAGGAATCACTTCCGAAACCTTAAAGAAAGCCGATTGCATAATGGTATTGGTACGTGATCCAAGACCAATTTTCTTAGCTATCTTCGTGGCATTAATGATATAAAAATCAATATCATTCTCAGCCATATATTTTTTCATATGATCAGGAAGCCTTTTTACAGTTTCCCGGGCATCCCATATCGAGTTCAATAAAAAAGTACCACCTTTTTTCAGTCCATTCAACATGTCATACTTATACAGATAAGAGGAAACATGACAGGCAACAAAGTCCGGATTGTTCACCAGGTAGATGGCCCTGATGGGATGATCTCCAAAGCGAAGGTGAGAAGTGGTAATTCCACCCGATTTTTTTGAATCATAGGAAAAATAAGCCTGGCAGTATTTATCGGTTGAATCCCCGATAATTTTAATGGAGTTTTTATTTGCTCCAACGGTTCCGTCCGCTCCCAAACCATAAAATTTAGCCTCAAAGGTTCCTTCATGTGCAACATTCACTTCTTCCGGAATAGGCAGGGAAGCAAAAGTAACATCATCCACAATTCCAACACTGAATTGATTTTTTGGGCTATCCAGATCAAGATTATCATAAACAGAAAGTATATGCGCTGGAGTAGTATCCTTAGAGCTCAATCCATACCTGCCACCCACTATCAACGGACGGTTTTCCTTTTCGTAATATAAGTCTCTTATATCCAGATAAAGAGGTTCTCCGGTGGCACCGGGCTCCTTGGTGCGATCAAGAACAGATATTTTCTTAACACTTTCAGGCATTGCCTTGAAGAAATACTTGTCTGAGAATGGCCTGTATAAATGAACGCTAAGAAGACCTACTTTTTCTCCCTTAGAGGCTTTATAATCTACAACCTCTTTGATGGTATCGGTTACAGAACCCATGGCAACGATTACATTTTCTGCATCGGGAGCCCCATAATACATGAATGGGTGATATTCTCTACCGGTAAGTTTGGTAATTTCCTGCATATACTCTTCCACCACATCGGCAACAGGCTCATAGAATTTATTTGCCGCCTCCTTAGCCTGGAAGAAAATATCAGGGTTTTGTGCTGTTCCCCTGGTAACGGGATGTTCGGGGTTCAGTGCCCGGTCTCTGAATTCCTGAAGAGCTTTCCAGTCAATGAGATTCTTAAAATCTTCATCCCTCAGTGCTTCTACTTTCTGAAGTTCATGCGATGACCTGAATCCATCAAAGAAATGCATGAAAGGTATCCTGGTTTTTATGGCCACAAGGTGAGCAACCCCGGCAAGATCTATAACTTCCTGGATACCTCCTGTTGCAAGCATTCCAAAACCTGTTTGGCGGGTGGCATAAATATCACTATGATCTCCGAAAATTGAGAGTGCATGGCCGGCAACCGATCTTGCACTTACATGAAATACAGCCGGCAAAAGCTCCCCTACCATCTTATACATGTTCGGGATCATAAGTAAAAGCCCTTGCGATGCGGTATAGGTAGAAGCAAGTGCTCCGGCTTGAAGTGCACCATGAAGCGCTCCGGCAGCCCCGGCCTCAGATTGCATTTCTGTGACCTGAACTTTTTGGCCAAAAATATTCTTCCTTCCAAAAGCCGCCCACTCATCAACATTTTCAGCCATATTTGAGGATGGAGTTATCGGGTAGATACAAGCCACCTCACTAAACATATAGGCAATATAAGATGCAGCATAGTTTCCGTCACAGGTGATAAAATTCTTTTTCTTAGCCATTATCTATCTATTAAGTGTTTAAATTACAATAAGTTAAGTGTTTCAAAAAAACCTTTTAAAATTAGCACATTTCCTTAATTCTTTCTCCAATAAAATCAATTCACATTAAAAAAAACCTAATTCATTTTAATTCCAAATTAAAAATGTGGTCAGTAGCATTCATCCCAGAAAGTTGCAGGGAAATGCAGCATCACAAAAATACTTTTTATAGTGTGAAATTTTCATGAAATTTATCACAAAAAAACCGGCTGTCTGTAATTTCAGGTCAGCCGGTTTATATTAAACTGGAATTTTTATTGACTGTTCATGGAGATCAGGAATTCCTCATTGGATTTAGTCTTTAACAGGCGATCCTTAATAAATTCCATAGCTTCTACAGAATTCATATCAGAAAGATAATTCCTGAGTATCCATATCTTGTTGAGTGTTTCCTTATCCAGAAGAAGATCTTCTCTTCTTGTTCCTGACAAATTGATATCCACAGACGGATATATCCTCTTATTGGAAAGTTTTCGGTCTAGTTGAAGTTCCATATTACCGGTTCCCTTAAACTCTTCAAAGATTACATCATCCATCTTCGAACCCGTTTCGGTAAGAGCCGTAGCAATTATGGTTAATGAACCGCCATTCTCAATATTCCTTGCTGCACCAAAAAAACGCTTTGGCTTGTGCAGTGCATTTGAATCAACCCCTCCTGAAAGCACCTTACCTGAGGCAGGTGCAGTAGTGTTATAAGCCCTGGCCAAACGTGTAATAGAATCCAGAAGGATAACTACATCGTGCCCGCATTCCACAAGCCGCTTGGCCTTTTCAAGTACTATATTTGCCACCCTAACATGACGCTCAGCAGGTTCATCAAAGGTTGATGCAATGACTTCTGCATTAACATTCCTGGCCATTTCAGTTACCTCCTCAGGCCGCTCATCAATTAAAAGAACAATCAGATAAACTTCCGGTTGAAACTTTGCAATCGCATTGGCAATCTCCTGTAGCAGTACCGTTTTCCCTGTCTTGGGCTGAGCTACAATCAAACCCCTCTGACCCTTTCCTATAGGAGTAAACATGTCCATTATCCTGACTGACAGGCTGCTATATGTTTTATCAAAAAGCTTAAATTTCTCCTCCGGGAAAAGCGGGGTCAGGTAATCAAATTGCACACGGTCTCGTATAAAGTCGGGACTCCTGCCATTGATCTCATGTATCTTTATGAGAGGAAAATATTTCTCACCTTCCTTGGGTGGACGTATAGTTCCCTCTACAAGATCTCCGGTCTTTAGTCCAAATAATTTAATTTGTGATTGCGAAACATAAATATCATCCGGAGAGTTCAGATAATTGTAATCTGCTGAACGAAGGAAACCATATCCATCCGGCATAATTTCCAATACCCCGGAATTGCTAATTATTCCTTCAAAATCATACCTGTCTGTATCTCTTTCCTTATTCTTCGAAAAATCTCTTTTCCTGTGATTATGGCCAAACTCAACCTGCTGCTGATGATCATCCCGGTTAGTAAAGTTTTCCTTCCTCCGGTATGTTTTTTCTTCTTGCCGTGAGTCTTTCATGTTCTCTTGCCTGCTATACTCTTTACTGTCCTGGCGAGTGGTCTGCCTGGTTTCTTGTTTTGTGTCCTGTTTTTGGTCCTGGCGAGTGGTCTGCCTGGTTTCTTGCTTTGTGTCCTGTTTTTGGCCCTGGCGAGTGGTCTGCCTGGTTTCTTGTTTTGTGTCCTGTTTTTGGTCCTGGCGAGCATTGTCAAAACCAAGGTCCTTCTGTATGGGGCTCTTCTGAACCACAGCCTTTTGAACCCGACTGGATTTCGTAACTACAAGTGGTTTTCCCGGGTCAGGAGTTCTCTTTCCCTCAGTTCCTCCAGAAACACCTGGTTTCCTTGGAGCACGTGGATTTCTAACTCTTCTCTCAGCACTCGGCCGCCTGTCTTCTCTTTTTCCGGAGGGTGATTTTTCTGAAGCAGAAATTGCCTGTTGATCGAGGATCTTGTATACCAGATCCTGTTTTTTAAGGGCCTCAACTCTTTTTATCTTCAATTCTTTCGCAATCTCACGAAGCTCAGTTAGAAGCTTTTTGTTGAGTTCTAAAATGTCATACATGTTATAAAAAAAATAATAAAATTAAATGGTAATGCGTGATGCATTTATTTTGAAATACTAATTTACGAAGGTGTATTTTTATACTATTCACCTGCTTGCAGGCTCAATCAAATTGACTTAAAAGGAATGGATATAAGAAATAAATACGGAAATTCTTTGCAAGTATAAGTATTTCAGTGGAATTAGAAAAAGAAAAGCAGATATTCTTTTAAAAAAAATATTAAAATCCTCTCTTAGGTCATGAGAGAATGGATTTATAAAAATGAAATCAAGGGGAAAAATGAAGCAATATTTCTATAGTAAACGAAACTTTAAGCATATTATTTACGTATAATTATAGTTCGACCTTATCGGTCATACAATGAGGCAGTTAAAGATTATAAAGCAAATTACCAACCGGGATACCCCCTCCCTTGATAAATATTTGCAGGAAATTGGTAAAGTTTCTCTTCTTGCACCCGAGGAAGAAGCAGATATGGCCAGGAGAATTCGCGAGGGAGATGATAAGGCACTCGGACATCTGATAAAAGCCAACCTCCGATTTGTTGTTTCCGTATCAAAACAATACCAGAATCAGGGACTCAGCCTGCCTGACCTGATCAATGAAGGCAACCTGGGCTTGATCAAAGCTGCCAGAAGATTTGATGAAACCAGGGGTTTTAAGTTTATTTCCTATGCTGTCTGGTGGATTTTGCAGTCTATTTTACAAGCTCTTGCCGAACAGGCCCGCATTGTGCGCCTGCCACTTAATAAAATTGGATCCATAAATAAGATCAATAAGGTCTTTACCGCACTTGAACAAAAATATGAGAGGGAACCTACCATTAATGAAATTGCCGAAACCCTCGACATGGCACCCAAAGAGATTAAAGAAGCAATCAAGAATACGGCAAGGCATGTTTCTATGGATGCCCCACTGCTTAACTCCGAAGAGGTAATCAATCTCTATGACATCCTCCTTAGTAAAGATTCTCCCAGTCCCGATAAGGAACTGATCAAAGAATCACTGAGAAGGGAGATCGAACGGGTTTTGAATACACTTACATCCCGGGAAGGTGATGTATTGCGATTTTATTTTGGACTGAAAGGGCACCACCAACATACCCTTGATGAAATTGGAGAAATTTTTTCATTAAGCAGGGAACGGGTACGCCAGATTAAAGAAAAAGCAATTCGCCGGCTAAAAAATACCACACGCTGCAAAATACTCAAAACCTATCTTTGA
>SDBS01001144.1_pt1 | contig 27100 bp, 50 predicted proteins | sample 2277091 | NCBI WGS metagenome assembly SDBS01 (sample SAMN10404972, study PRJNA504765) | marine sediment metagenome | isolation source: marine sediment core GS10_PC15, 163 cmbsf | place: Arctic Ocean: Southern Knipovich Ridge | collected 2010
TTAAATAAGATTTCTGTTTGCTTATTTATTGTTGGGAAGTTATTTATAGTTAAAATTTCTTAATAAAATATGGTTGCAAATGTTCTCTGTAAGTTTGCTAGTGCTTTTGATATTATAGAATTTCTGGGGTTTCTTGGAATTACCCTTGCGGCAAGCATACTCGCTGCAACACGTAAAAAAGGATTAAAAATAGCAAGAAAATTAGGAATCGGTTTAATTATTCTGATAGTTCTATGGATTCTCACAGCATTGATAATGTTTTATGATGCTTTTGTCTGTTAGAAATTTCTGGAGGTTTATGATTTGTAATATAGAAAAAATTAAATAAATTTAGTGACTGGTTCTGTAAAAAAGTGTCTTTTTGTTTCTAAATCCAAGCCTAATAGTTCAAGAGTATCACTTTCTAATTCAAAACCATGTTTTCCTCCGAATCTCTCTAAAAGAGAGATTATTCTTTGAGTTATTTCTTGGTCTAAATCATACTCTAAACCCTGAACAATCGAAAAAGGATGCTCTTTAATTATACCTCTATTGACTAAACTAATATAGTCGTCCATTATTTCAAAACTAAAAACGCCATAATGATAAATTATAAACTCGCTATCCAAAATCTCTTTCTCTTTCAAACAGTCATTTTCAAAATCATAATGTTGAAACAAAAACATTAATTTCATAAGTTTTTTTCTTCCTTCAAAATTTTCTTTTAAGGTATTAATTATCTCAACAATTATTTTTTGATTTAGAGTTAGATTTTTATTTTTCATTGCCTTGTATTTTAGTTTTAATTTCTTCACAAAGTGAAAGCAAACTATATTCTACACTTGCAGTCATATGTATAAATCTGATTACCATAGTAATGTTTTCAGCGTTTATTAACTTTTCTGAATAGTAATGGCTTCTAATCATATTATGAAGATATTTGTTAAATAAAGCTCTATCCTTTTCTTTAGGAATAATTTTCTCTATCACAAAAGGGTGGGTACATGCTACAAGATAAAGGTATTTTCGGCGGGGATACTTTTTCGTTTTACTTAAAAAATTATCTAAATAATTAGAATAATTGGTCCACAAACAAATTCTTTTAAGTTCCCCATAAATATTTCCTTTGATTTTAAAATCAAAAGAATCTTGAGAAGTTGGTTCAGCTTCTATCCCAATCTTATTTAGGGCTTTTACCAAAACAAGTCTGCTCAAGATGTCTGTAGAAATAAATTTCCGTTCAAAATCTTTAAAATTATCTTCCCTGATAAAGCGTTTAATTCTCCATCCAAATGTTCTTCTCAAAAGTTTCTTAAGATTTTTCCTATGGTCAACAATCTTTTCTATAGGGAAAAACTCTGCTTCTGCTTCAAAAACCCCAGAATCAAAAAGAGAATAATAGAACATTTTGTTAAGTGTGTAAATTTTTATTCTCTTTCTTTTAAATAATTCTTTTAAATAATTAAAATTTAACTTACTTTCTTTTTCCATTTTTCCTCAACTTTATCTAAGAAGGAGATGTTTTTAGAATTATCTATCTTTCTCTACAACCCCCACAATTACACTCACACCTCTTGTATAATTCTGTATTAGCCATCTCTTCGGCACTTAAATAAGGTTCAAAAAATCCAGCATCAGTGTGCGGAAACCCTTCATCACTACATTTTATAGAACAAGCAGAAGCACAACCATCATTGTAAGTATATGTGTTGAATGTTAATTCGCAATTTTCTTCTTTCCACTTCTCATTACGATTACCTACATAAATTAGTATAAGAAGTATAATTACAATCAAGAGAATCCTTTTCCAATTAATCTTCTTCTCCATCCCCTTCCAAACCCCCCTAGATATAAATAATTAACTAATCTTGAGAAGGAGAGGGGGACTAACTTAATTTAGAACTACTAAAGCTACTTTTTCTTTACATTAAGTTTTTCATTCACACAATTCTCAAGTGATTGTAGCTCTTCTGGAGAAATTTTTTCAGCATACAACCTTTTGATATTTCCAATAAATCGCATAAGATATACTTGTTCCATACTTACCTCAAATTCTTCAGCAAGCCAAGCAGAATAAACTAATAGGTCTGGAATTACTTTGTTTTTAATATCCTCTTTAGAAACATTTTCTACATTTTCTTCTATATCGTGAATATAATCTGCTAATCTTCCAATAAGTTTCCCCATGTGAGCATAAGTATGTCTTATCTTATCAAAACCAGAAAACCCCTTTTGAACTATAAATCGGTTATCATAATTTGTCTGAAGTTCCTGTAAATCTTTAAGTGTTAAATTAGGATTTCGTTTTAAGATATCTTCAAAGCTCATTTACTTTTCTATTAAATTTCATTAATAAATATATGTGTTCTAAAATTAACTTCCCCTTCCAAACCCCCCTAGATATAAATAATTACTTGTTTTCGGAAGATTTATAAGTAAAGAGAATAAGAAAAGATTATGGAAGAAAAGAATTCAGAAAGTAAAGAATTAAAAGAATTAGCTGAGCATTACCATAAAAAATTTCCAGGAATAGATTATAATGATCATTTCAAAATAATCAAAGCTGCTCTAGATGAAAAGCGCCCTATTTGGACTTTGGAAGGGTTTACTCAATGGTATGATGAGGTTGGTGAAAAACTACAAGATAGACATGATCTTTTAGGAGAAATAATGAAAAATCCTCATTTTGTTTTATATAGAGAATCGATGATTTTGGGTAGTGATTGGGATGAAGAACCAATATTAAAAAGAATTGAAACAATTCCAGTTGGTCAAATTCTTGAGCATAGGATTGGAGATGAAACAAAAGAATTTTATTATACTTACAATTAATGCCCCTCCAAACCCCTCAAAATACTTATAGTTTTCCATTGCAATAATGCTTAAATAGTAAAAGAGAGAGGGATAAATATGGAAATACCAGAGATTAAAGAAAAAATCTTAGAAGCACAAGGATTTGATCAAGAAATATTAAAATTTTATAAAAAGTTCTTTGATAATTTTGATTGTAATTTTAGTTATGAAATGAGGGGGTTATGTTTGAATGTAAAATTACCAAAAGAAGCAAAATCTATTGATGAAGTTGCAGAACAATTAGAAGAAAAAAAGATAATCTTAGGAAATGAAATCAAAAGCAAAGCAGGTCGTATTTACAAAGTTTATGAAAATAATTATTATTTAGGGATAAAAAATCCAGACGAAGAAAAAGATAAACAGTTTTATCAATTAAAACCTCACAACTTATCACGTATCACCAACATATTTATCAAATAAATTCTCAACAATTAATTCCCCTTCCAAACCCCTCAAAATACTTAAATTTTGTTATTATCTTTCATTACTTGAATTTGAACATGCTTTGCAATTTCATCCTGTATGGTTTTAGGTTGTTTTTCTAAATAAATTAAACATATATATTGTGCTATATTAAGAGGTGCTTTAGCGATATATACTCCAATCTCTCTTGTACTTTTTTTAGATAATTCTGAACAAACCTTTTGCTCTAGCTCTTCCATAGATTCTCCTTTCATATCCTTCCAAACCCCTCAAAATACTTAAATTTACCTCTTCTTCATCTGCAAATCACGTACAGCATCTAAAACTCTTGAATCTGGTGAAAGAACGAAAACATGATCGTCTGGTGATCTTAATGCTCTATATAATCTTTGTAAGAATTCTCTTCTTGCTTTGTCCTTATAAAAATCCCAGAAATAATCTGGATGTGTTTTCTTTAAAATCTTCCAAAAAGTGTCTTGTGAATTAGGGTTAGGATATTTAGTAAAAATCACTGAAGAGCATGAATCACCGGGAAAATCAACACCTCTAGAACATTTAGTAGTATAAAGAGAATCAGATAACTTTTCTTTGAATTTTGAAACTAATTTTCCTGTTTTATCATTTTTCTGTTGTTGAATCAATTCATCTTTAGACAATAAATCACTAATAGCGAATTTTCCTATTTCCTCTTTACTTGGTAAATCACTAAATGCATTTATGTGGATTAAAGTAGGTTTTTTTGCTTTTTTAATGCAAACATCTAGGATATTTAGATACTGCTCTCTTTTATCCTTATCTAAACTAAGATATCTATAGCTGCAATCAAATTCTTTTCCAGTTTTATTAATCTCAATTGTTCCTGGGAGAATTGTTTCAGCTTCTACAAGATTATAATCTGTTATACCAAAAACATTTTCTAAAACAGCTTTTGAGTGCAATGTTCCAGACATGAATACAAAAGCCTTGTTCTTATCTAAAACTTCTTGCAATCTTTTAGATAGATTTGTAGTCACAAGATTAACATATAAATTATCTTCATAATTTTTATAAGTTAAATAAGTATCACTAACAAACTCTTCAAAGTCCTTGGCAACCCCAAGTGCTTTACTAACATAGTTAGAATCAGAATCTTCTAAAGAAATCTCTGACTCAATAATCCCATCTTTTAATAGTAAAGATAAAATCTTTTTTATGTTTGTATCTTTTATATGAAAAATTTCATTTTCATTTACTCCTGTTGCTTTCTTGTTTGTCAATTCTAATTTAATTAAGGTATTTATTCTCTCTACAATCTCTACTGTTCCATCATATTCTGGATAAATATTAGCTAATGAATTTCTTAAACGTGTTAAATTTAATTCACTTTGAGTGGAAAAACTATCTAAGAACTCATCTGCTTCATCAATAATCTCAACCTCTGTTACTGGTTTTCTGTCTAATGCTACCTCAATCTTGTACTTTGCTGAATTAAAGATGATTACATCAGAATCAAAATATGCTTGATATTGATCATAATATGTGCATCCTCTTTTTCTGTGATAAAAAACAAAATCTGTATCTCTTAATCCTCTATATGTTTTCTTCTCAGCATCTGGTAAATTAGGTTGATATTTTATAGGAATAATTGGACTCCAATAGGGATTTATCGGAGCTATTGAAATTCTTTTTAACTGTTTTATATCCTCGAGGTTCTTATGTTTTATAAAAGGATTTTTCTCATAAAATTCTTTTAACTGTTTGAAGTTCTTTTCAATTATTTGTATGGTGTCTGGTAAAAAAGGATCAGCACAAGAGATTCCAGGTTCAAATACAGAATCATGATTATCTCTTCCAGTAATCATTGAAATACGTAATTTTTGACCATTAGATTTCAATAAAAACATCTCGCCCATATAGTCTTTTTGATATTGTCTCTGTAAATTTTTAATTGGTACTACAATACTTGCTGTTCCAAGAACACGGGCAATATTTAGAGCAATTGCTGATTTCCCAGTTCCACAAACACCATGAAGAAAAACCATTTTCTTTCCTGATTTAATAAGATTAATAACTTCCTTAACAACATCTTCCTGTGTTTTACCATTTGAAAACTTTAAAGGATTTAATTTTTGTTTATCTTTGTACAAACTCCAATATTCTGTATCTTGAGAATTATCAAATTTATCAGATGAAAATATATCTAAGGATTTGCTATTTTCTGTTTTATTCTCAAAAAAATCATTTGTGACTAATCTTCTTGTCTTTTTATTTCTAATATTGCAAGCAAAACAATTCCCTCGATGGTTAATAGGCCTACCACAAATCTGGCAATTATATCTCTTTTCAATATATCTACTTAAATTAATTTGTTTTTGTTTATCCTTTTGACTAAATATTCTATCACCAATACCTACGAGTCTTCCTTGAGAATCAAATCTTAACTTAGTCATTAAGATGTTTGGGTGGTTGGGTATAAAAAGTTATCCTGCAACTAGGAGATTAAATCTATTCTATTTTCTCAACTTTTAAATCTACATATGTTTCATAATCTGTGTTTATCATAGTTACTCTATAATCAAAAGCAAATCTAAAATCTTTTTTTGATTCAAAATCTTTAGATATTGTCTCTCCATCTTTAGTAAATTCGAGGGTAACTCTTAATCCTGACCAAACACAATACATTCCTTCAGTGCAAGGAGAATAAATAAACTCTTTAATCTCTATTTTTAAACTTTCATTCATAACTATGGCATCTTGGTTCTCTCTTAATTTAAATTTTTCTCCTAAAGAAGCTTCTAAGTGAGGTCCTTTATTAATTCCAACATTAATTACACCCTGATTAATTAAGACGACTATTGAAATTAATATTAAAAGAAATATGCTTATTATAACTGCCACCTCATTGCCCATATTCTTTATAAAGATTAGATATACTTAAAATTATTGATTGTTAAGGAAGATGATTATTCGGAAGCATCTTCGCAATCTTCTAAATCATCCTCAGTGTCTTGAAGATCATCGTATAATGCATCATAATCATCTTGAAGTTCCGCTAGTTCTGAAGTCAAATTATTTTTCTCTGCAACTAATTGTATTATTTGCTGGTCTAACAAATTTACATTCTGATTAAGAGTATCTCGTTCTGAAATCAATTGGCTTTTTTCTTTACTTAATGCGACCACAGCACTATTAAGATAACTTGTTTCGTCTTTTGTTTTAAGTGATTCATAAATATCATATCCAATATAAAATGCAAGAAAAACAATTATAACTGCTAAAACAACTATTAGGATTTTTTCTTTATGTGCTAATCTTTCCCAATTTATGACCTTCCTTTTTTTCCCCTTTTTCATTTATACATTAAGGAGATCAACATTTAAAAAGATTATTATTCTCAAAAAAACTCTATTACAATAATATTTAAAAATAATTGATTTGTTGAAAATTTATGATAAAAGGAATGGAGTTAGTTGAAAAGAAACGGAAAGAAGGAGTTAGAAAAATAATCGAAAAAGATGGGGTGTATTTAAATCTGGCTGGTGAAGAAGTAAAACCAGAACCACTTTTAGAACCAAAGATAATTCCAAAAACAGGAAGAAATGATATTGAAGAAATCTTAAGTATCTTCTGGACTCATTCAAGACATGAGAGAATTGAAGAAATAAATGCTTATCAAACAGGACAAGAAATAATTGTTGATGGTCAAACACATCAAGCTGTTTATTATTTTAAAATAAAAGATTAGAATGGACTTAGAAAATAAGATGAATATTTCTCACAATAAACAAACTTTATAAATCGCTCTTCATTTGTTGTCTTGAGGTGAATATGGAACCAGTTATTTTCGCAGGACTTCTTGGAGGTATTGGTGGATTAACACGTGGTGTTGTTGGATTATTAAAAGCTCTTTCTTTAAGAAGAAGAATTATATGGACATATTATGCAATTACAGTTGTTATTGCAGTTGTTATAGGTATATTTGTGGGAATAATCTTTGACTTTGACCCGAGACTTTCATTACTTGCAGGTTATGCTGGTACTGATATTCTTGAAGGAATTTACAAATCATTTAAAGTTGACAAGGTATATGTAAAGAAAAAGTAAAAAAGGAGGGGAAAAATAAAATGGCAAAAAAGAAAAAAATTAAGCCTAACATACATGCTTTACTAGGTGTTATTGTTATGATAGCGGGACTTATGCTCTTAACTTTTGTTAATATTACAATAGGTATTATATGCATAGTTTTGGGAGCAGTATATGCAATTATTAAAGCAAAGAAGAGGAAGAAATGAGATATACAGATTTGGCAGGGTTGTTAATAGGAATAGGTGTTTTTGTAATAGCTTTTAAGATTGTCTTTAAAAGTATTTGGTCGGAAGCATTTATGATAAGTTTAGTAGGAGGAAATACAATTATCTGGGGAGGAATCGGATTAATTGCCATAGGATTTGGAATAATGTTAATAACTAAAAAAGATGATAAAAAGAATCTTAAGAAGAAAAAATGATTAAATTTCATAAAAGAACAGATGCTGAATTATTTAAAGAATTAAGAATAAATGTATTTATTCTTGGAGTAGTAGCAGTAATCATCTTTGTTGCTGGAATTATTTGGACTGATTTAGGTTCGTATTGGTATAATCTTGTTTTATTATTTATAGGGGTCTTATTGATTAGTTATGCTGGACAAAAATATTTACAAGAACATCCTAAACTTAGAATATTTCTTATGTGGGTTTTAGCATTATTAGTTGTTGTGGGTATTGTAATATTTTTAATATTAAGTGTTTAAAATGAAAAAAGTAGAAGATATAATTAAAGCGGGATTTAGAAGAAAAGGAAAAGTTGATGGGCATTACGATTATTATGAAAATGGAGATAAAGAACTTCTTCGTAATCCTATTAGTGGAAGAACTTTAAAATACAATCTTAGAGATAATTAAAAAGAAATAAAATGCCAAAGATAACTATTAATTTAGGTGAAGAAGAAAAGAAAATTATATCTAAAAGAGCAAAAAGAAATTTGCTCACATTAAGAGAGCAAATTGAAGATATTCTAAGAAAAAGTGCTGTTAGAACAAAGACTTCTGATAAATATAGAACAATAAAAATTGATGATAGATTAGTTGCTGTTTTCTCAAGAGAAAAAAGAGGCAGGAAAAAGAAAAAAGTTAAGAAAAAATGAGAAAAAGAAAAATTAGAAAGAAGGTTAAGAAAAAAGTTTCTATATTGATTTTGATTATTGGGGCCTTAATAGTAGTTGGAGCAGTATATTTTTTATTTATTGAGGAAAAGATAGCATCTGATGAACTTACAGACAGACAAGTAAAAGCAGAATTAGAAAGAATATCAGAACTTAATCAGAATCTAGATTATGATAATATTAATCTATCTGAACCTTGGATATTATTTGGAACTTATGAAGGTAGGGAATTAGTTATGGGATATAGTTGTAGTGATGTTTGTCCTGAATATGGAAGCTATAAGTTAATTTATAGTGATGTTGGTTCAGAAGAAGTATGTGAAGAAATTGGTGGAAAAACCTTATATGATTATGCATGGGGAAAACAATTTAATGGTTGTGAGCCCATAGTTTAAAATAAAGTTTTTAATGTTTTCTAGAACAATGATTTCCTAAACTATACTTTTATCTGCAATAATGCTTTTAAAGAAATTCTGGTTTTCTGTATTAATTAAATTATAGGAGGTATAAAAATATGAAAAAGATTTTATTGAGTGTGATTGTTGGTGTTATGCTTCTTGCTTCTGTTGGGTTTGTTTTTGCTGTTAAGCCAAGTAATGCTGGAACATGTGTATTAGCTAATGAAGATACTGTTGATAGAGGATTTGATGAATTTGGATACAACCGATGTGCACATCAATTTGTAGGAACTTGCCTTAGTTGGCATATGGGTAAATTTCTCTCAACAGAAGAGCAAGCTAATGTATATTGTGGAATTTGGGCTGATGATAAACTAAAGATGAAATGGAATGAAGAATGGGACAGAGGAAATGCAGAAGATTGGTTAGCACCCCCATATGATGCATGGTTAGATAATCAATGGAATGGTGCTGCTCCTGGAGGTTCTGGAGAAGTTTGGCATTACAAGATTAAATGGATTGCAGATCCAGAAAATAGCCAGTATCCTATATGGGGACAATTTGAAACCGTAATGGATCAAGGAACATCTGAAGGAGAACACTTTTGGTTGGCACACGTAACTCCAACAGGATACGGAGCTTAATTTTTTATAATTAAATTTTAATTTTATTTTATCTTTCTTTTTCTTTTCTTTTTTCTTTTTCTACCCTCCTATTAGCAATGCGAGAATTGTTATAAGTATCAGTGCTAGAATCAATCCAGCCAATGCTCCAAGCCATCTCTTTTTCTTATATATTGCTCCGCCAAGAACACCCCAGAAAATATACCACGCAATTAAAGGTAAATTACTACTTCCCATTTACTTTAGAATTCTTTAAAATATTTAATGTTTTCTACTCCTTATTTCATGCAATTATGCTTGTAAAAAGCTGTTGTTTGCCATCGTATAAAAGTCCTTATTAGGATGGACTAAGAAAACATAAACAAATTAAAAAGGTTTAAAAGTAAAATAATACTTAGTATATTAATAAGGTATCAGGCGCTTATATACTATCCCCGTCAGGTTTGTGTTCTAAGTCTTAGCCAGCCCAAAACGCTACTTTTGGTTTTTTTATCCCCAAGAACATTACTGCTGCTATAGTCAGTGTTTAATGCTCCTTTTTTGGAGACCTGAATATTAAATAATTTTTCTTTCATATTTCTTCCTCTGACAAATAGAGTTCTACCTGTCCAATTATTGTTGGTTTAACATAATAATATTTCTTTTTGTTTTCCATATTTTCTTCAATCATATTCTTATATTTCAATTCCTTTAAATGCACAATTGCAGCAGGACGAGAAACTTCCATTTCATCAGCTACTTCAGATGATGTTGCCCCTCTCTTCTTAGAATGAGTTATCTTCATCAAGCATTTCAATATTCTCCACTGTGAGCGAGTTAATGAAGAAAAGCTGAATTGTCTTAACTTAAGTGTTCTAATGAAATCAAGCGTGAGTGTTTTATCAATATCTTTTTTATTATTATCTAAAGCATAGTGTAGTAATTTTTCTGAAAAATAAACCATTGAATAAGGGACGCCTTCAGCTAAATTTGCTAAAATTTCTAATGATTCCTCGCTAAAAGGATTTTTTGATTTTGTCAATAGTGGCAGCATTCTTATCAAAACTATTTTTATTAAATGTTCATTTGTTAATTTTTCCATTTTTATACACACTGGCTTCAGGGAAGAATAAAATGAATCGTTTTTTATCTGTGCCCATTTTGATTGATTCCAAACACAAATAAATTTAATATTATTATTTGAATCTATAAGTTGGACGAACTCTTGCTTATATTCTTCCCATATTTTTTCTGTATCATCAAGGAGAATAAGTTGGGGTTTAGTAATTTCTCCTAGGAAAATTTTTGTGAAAAAATCTTTAAAATTATCTGTCTCTAAAACTCTAACTTCATGACCTAATTCTCCTTCAATATCTTTTAGTTGCTTGTGAAAATAATTTAAGAAGTGTGTCTTTCCAATTCCTTTTGAGCCACTTAAAACTAATAGTGGCATAAACCCTTGTATTAATTCTGGGAGATAACGTATAATCAATTTTTTTTCTTCTTCTCTATTAACAAACGTCCCCATTATTTCCTGCGGGATAAATGGAATAAAAGGATTTCTTGATAGCCCCAGCTCTTTAAATTCAGATTCTTTTAACTCATGTAATATCCTGTCTTTGAATGTGTCAGATATTTTTATATCCATGTGTAAGCTTATTCTTACACCTTTATAAAACCTCCCTTTTAAAAAAATATCACAATTTACAAATTTTAACAGGTTTCAATCCTCTTGCCTTAATTATCATATTATTATTCTTTCTCTTCTTCTTCGTCTTCATCATTGTCATCTTCTTCCTCTTCCACCTTTTTTTCCACTATCTCATAATCTTCTTTCTCACCAGAACCACCACAATCTGCACACATTCCATCCCCCTCACAATCTTCACATTCTTTGTTATCTACTTTTCCTTCTCCATTACAAGATTTGCAAGTGCCTGTTCCATCAAAACAAGTGTCACAAGTTTTATATTTCATATAATCAATTAAGAATTATACTTTTTATAAATTTCTAATATCCCTTAAGTCCCTTAGAGTAACTATACAAGCATCATACAAAAGTTTAAATACCTCAATTATTACCTGATGTCATACGTTAGAAGTAGGGAAGTTAATTTGATTGATTTGAACTAGTTCTGATTGAGAAATGTAAGGAGGAATACAAACAATGAAGATATACGTTGGGAACCTGCCGTTTAAGATTGACAGTGAGGCTTTGAAAGGACTTTTTTCATCATATGGTGATATAGAAGAAGCTATTGTTATCTCAGACAAATTTTCAGGAAGATCAAAGGGATTTGGTTTTGTGAGTTTTAAAGAAGAAGCATCTGCTCAAAAAGCAATTGCTGAAATGAATGGAAAGAAAGTAGAAGAAAGAGAATTGAAAGTGAATGAAGCAAAGCCTATGGAAGATAGGCCAAGACCACCTAGAAGAGATTTTGACAGAAGATAATTCTATGAATTAACTTTTTATTTTTTATTTTTATTTTACTTATTTTTAAACACGTTATTGTGACGTGTCACTATTATTTTTATTGTTTTTTATTACCATAATGTTTAAAAAAGAAGGTTATATCTAGTTATTAATATGGCAGAAGAAGAAACACAATATAAGAAATTGAGTATAAGAGTTCGTTGTAGTGGTAATGTTTGTTTGGAACATCTCTATATTTCTGGGAAAAATCTAAAGATCTCTCATCCATATCTAAATTCTTCTTCAAGAGAAATAGACTCTAATTTAAAAGATATTAGTAAAGAAGAATTTGAGAAACTTGAGGAAAGTTCAAAACCTGCTGGATGGTTTGGTTAAAATGAAAAAGAACAATGTCAATGAGATGTATGATATTCATGATTCTAAGGAATTATGTGATAAACTCTTAGAACTAGATGAAAAAATTAAATGTATACCAATTAATGATTTAACAGCCTATAAAACACCTATTTTAATTGAAGAAATTAAAGATTATTTATATTTATATAAAGAAAAAGTTCCTAAAGAATTTAAAAAAGAATTTAAGAAAAAGCTTGGTTTTGATTATGAAAATTTTAAAGATAAAATAAAGAAAATAGAAAATTATATAGAAATATCAAATAAAGAGAATAAATTATAAGGTTCCTGCTTTTGTTAGCCAGAAAACAATTATTCCTGCAACAAGTAATAGAAATAACATTGCAATTGCAACATAAAGAATATTCTTTTGTCTTTTATTCATCTTTTTCCAATTCATCTTATTCTTTTTCCACTTATCTTTGTTTACTAAACCTAGAACAAAAAAGACAATTCCTATAATCCATAATGCAGAATTATTCAAAGGAACTCCCACAGCTATCCAAATAAGACCTATAAGGAAAAGAGAATAATAATCTACTTTGTGCTTTCCTTCTTTAGCTTTAATAAAGAAAATTGCTAATACTCCTAATAACACTATTACTACTGCAACAGAAATTAAAATCCAAATCATTGATTCCATTTTTTAATTATTTCTTTCTCGTTTCACAACAACTACTATGATTAATTATTGCTCCAATAGCTACAATAACTACTATTGCAGGTAACCAGGGAAAACTAAAAGTTAATCCAAGCCAACCCATTTCTCCTATAAACCATACAACAGCTAAAACCAATACTATCACCCAAAAAGTTGGGAATCCTTTTTTATGCATTATTAATTGTCTCCTTTTATTTATATTACTTAATCACCACAACTTTTAAATATATTGGAAAACGTAAAAGAAACATGAAAAAATTGCTTGTAATTACAATTAGTATGATTTTGTTATTGTCTGTTTTAGTTACAGCTGGAATGTTAATTCCTGCAAGTGACAGAGCAATAGAAAAGGCAAAAGCTTCATTTACAATGCCTGAACATGCAGTAGAAGTTGCCCCAGGAGTTTTTTATCTTGGAAAAGCAATTGATAAAGGGAGAATTGTAGAAGGATATGCTATGTTTGCGAAACCAGGAACAGAATGTGGAAATGGAGTTTGTGAATCTGGAGAAAATGCCAAAAAATGTCCTGCAGATTGTGTAAATGAAGAAGACCCTGAACCTGAAGCAAGTTCTTGTTATACATTTTTGTCAAAAGGGGCAAAGTGGAAAACTGTTGAACCTTATTTAGTTGACCCAACAAATACAAGAGGATTGAGTAAAAGATTTGTAACTAATAATTTAGCTATGGATATTGATAAATGGGAAACTGCAGGAGACTATGATATTCTTGGAGATGAATCTGAAGGTAATGTTGATAGAGATAATATTGGAAACTTAAACGGTAAAAATGAAGTGATATTTGGAGATATTGATTCACAAGGAGCAATTGGAGTAACTATTATTTGGGGTATATTTGGAGGACCTCCTTTTGCAAGAGAACTTGTTGAATGGGATATGATATTTGATGATGTAGATTTTGACTGGTCTGCAACAGGTGAACCAAATAAGATGGACTTTGAGAACATAGCAACACATGAACTTGGACATGCAGTTGGATTGGGTGACTTATATAACTCAAAGTGTTCAGAACAAACAATGTATGGCTATGCAAGTTACGGCGAAACAAAGAAAAGAGACCTAAATGATGGAGATATTGCAGGAATACAAAAATTGTATTGAGTTTAAACTAATTCTATAAAAATAAATTAAAGAAAAAAATAAAGTTAGTTATCTCTTCTTCTTATTCTTACTCCATGCAACAAATCCAATTGCTATCATGTAAAGAAGCCCTCCAACTTTTGGAATAACTAATGATAAGCTAAGCCAACCAGGGTGTTTTCTTTTCTCAAAGATTCTCCAATTTGCTATGATGAACAGAACAAATAATGCTATCCATCCAACAATAGGTACTAGTGCAAGAAATATCCAAGCCCAATGAAATCCTCCAATCTGTAATATCATTGCGCAATTAGCTACAGGTATCCAAGCAAGCCAAGGATGTTTGTATTTCATTTTCTTAGCAATTGTCATCCAAACTATAGCAAAGTATACATAAAGTCCTATTGCTAAAAATATTGCTAAAAATATTGCTACAGCAATTAAAGCTCCAAGAGCTCCTGCTGAAAAAACAGTAAGTGCATCAGAACTTGTTCCTAGTAAATCTCCAAATGCTGTTAAATTTTCAAATGTCATTAAATAAACCTCCTTTATACAACAACTAAGTAAAAACTATTTTTAAATCTATTCAAAAAGAAAATAAAAAAAAGAAAAAATAAAATTATCTATCGCTCCAAGCAACTAATCCTAGGATTACTAAATATGCTAAGCTTGCTAACAAACCTACCAAAGGAATAAATCCTAATAAAGGTACTAAGGCTAGCCAACCAGGATATTTTCTTTGCTCAAATATATTCCATGTCCATATAAATAAGAACACTACATTAGCAATTGGAACCAAGAACATAAATCCCCATGTCCAATGTTTCTTAGCTAAGATAGGAATAAGGAATATTTGAGCTACTGGGATCCATGCAAGCCAAGGGTTTTTGTACTTAAGCTTTCTAGCAATAGTCATCCATACAAGAGCCCAATAAACATACAATGCGATTGAAACAAGAAAGATAACAACTATCAGACCAGCTAACAATCCTATAACACCACCAACACCTAATAAAGCCATATCATTTACCTCCTTTCATTAATATTAAGTAAAAACTATTTTTAAGAGTTTCTATAAAACATTAAATAATATTAATAATGCTAAAATTAATAAACCAATAGTAGTTACTTCTTTTTTCCATTTAAAACGCATAACTTTCTTTGAAAAATAAATTATAACTCCTAATTGTAAAAATGTTGCTGCTAAAATACCTCCTATTATATAAGGTATGTTTGAAAGATCTCCTAAAAATAATGAAGAATATGCAATAGTATCATCAAGAAGTGTTGCAAATGCTACTAAAAATCCAATTCCAATTAATTTTAAAACTCTTTTTGTAGAAATTCTTTTTATCTTTTTTAATTTCTTTTCAACTTGCTTTTTTGGTTCTTGAATAAAAATATCAAAATAAATTGAAATTGCTAAAAGAAATATTAAGGTTGCTGAAATATATCTGAAGTATGGCAAAGTTTTAATTACAGATGCGAACAAAAAAGAAATTACCATTGCAAGACAAATTGCTAGAAAAATTCCTGTAGCAAACGCAATTCTTCCTCTTTTAGTTCTTGTGAGAGTTGCAGCTATTGGAATACGTGTTAAAGTATCGTCAAAACCTGCAATTATCTTTACAAAGAATCCAGAAAGAAGATACTTAATTGCCATAAAGATATACAAACAATAAAGTTTAAAGATGTTTTGAAGAAAATTAAAAACAAAAGTTTCTTAAATATATTTTTCTTATTTATATTATGGGAAAAACAACTAATCATTTTTTTAAGGCCTTTGCAAGTTTAATTGGTGTCTCAATTGTTGTTATCGCTGTTGTTTCATATTTTATATTTAACTCTACCTTTATAGGGTTGGCTTTTTTAGCTTTGGGAGTTTTAAATCTAATCTTTATGAAAATTATGAAAATTGAACTAAAATATATTTATCCTGATTTAACTTTTGGATTTGTAGATAATGGTGTTATGGTCTTTGCTGCAATTGCAGGAGGATTCTTTGCAGGAATTCCTGGTGCAATAATTGGGGGTGTTGCTGGAAATACAATAACTGACGGAATTGGTGGCTTTTTTGAAGGATATGTCTCTGAAAGACAAAAAGAAAAAACAAAGTTTGAAAGTAAAAGGAGAGCACTATCTTCTTCTTTAGGAAAGATGACTGGTTGTATGTTTGGAGCAGGTGTTAGTTTAACCCTTGTTTGGTTAATTGGTTTGATTTAGATTTTCTTCTAAAAAATTTGAAAATTTCAAAGACAACTAATCCTGAAACTGCAAAAGGCAAGATAAACAATAAATTATGTATTGTTAATGGAACAACTCCAAATACTGTTGCTAAAGGGGTGTAAAGCAATATAACCTGTGCAACTAAAGCAAATAGAATTGCATAATTAAGCCATTTATTTGAGAAAATTCCTATTTCTGTAAGTGGTTTTTTACTTCTACAAGTATAAATAAAAAATAATTCAAACAAAACTCCTGTTGTTAAAACCATTGTTCTTGTTTGTTCAATTGCTAAACCATTATTAATTCCAATAAGATAGACTGCAAAACACACAATAAAATTTAATAAACCACCAATTATAATAAATTTCCAAATTCCATTTAAAAGGCTCTTTTCTTTACGCGGTTTGGTTTTCATTACATTTTCTTCTTTTTCAAAAACTAGAGTTAATGCAGGAAAAGAATCTGTTATTAAATTAATCCATAAGATTTGAAGAGGAATTAATGGGAGAGGCATCCTCATAAGAAGAACCATAATAATTAAAAGAATCTCACTAAAATTAACTGCCAAAAGATACTTTGTAAATTTCTTAACATTATCATATGTTTTTCTTCCTTCTTTAACCCCCTCTACAATTGACGCAAAATTATCATCAATTAAGACTACATCTGAAACATCCCTTGCAACATCTGTTCCTCTCTGCCCCATTGCAACCCCAATATCTGCGGATTTTAAGGCTAAGACATCATTTATTCCATCTCCAGTTACTGCGACTGTTTCTCCATTTTCCTGGAGAACTTTTACTATTTTTAATTTTTGTTGGGGATTTGTTCTTGCAAAAATAGAAATCCGGTCAATAACTTTTCCTAATTCTCCTTCAGATATTTTTTCTAATTCTGCTCCTGTCATTATCTCCCCTTTAATTCCTATCTGCATTGCAATTGCCTTTGCTGTCAAAGCAGAATCTCCTGTAATTATTTTAACTTCTATTCCAGCACTTCTTGTTAATCGGATAGCGTCTTTTACTTCTTTCCTTGGAGGATCTATCATCCCCATAAAACCAAGAAACACTAATCCTTTTTCTTCTACTTTAGATTTTTCAGAGAAATCCTTATATGCAAATCCAAGAACCCTAAAAGCTTTTTCTTCCATTTTTTCAGATTCCTTAATTAATTGTTTTTTTCTTTTCTCGCTAAGTTTTCTTTTTTGTCCATTAATAATTTCAAAAGAACTTTTAGAAATTATTTTCTCAGGAGCTCCTTTTGAATAAAGAACATTGTTTTTTCCAACTCTCCTAAGAATAGACATCATCTTTCTATTAGAATCAAATTCAAATTCCTTTATTTTTGGCTCATCTTCTGTTAGTTCCTTTTTATTTATATTCAAATCTAATGCAAGCCTTACCAATGCTTCTTCTGTTGAATCTCCTGTAAAAGAATAACCTCCAGATTCAAGTTTTTCAAAACGAGCATCATTACACAAAATACTTGTTTTAATTAATTGGAGAAATTCTTTGTTTGTTGATAAATCTACTTGTTTATTATTTAATAGAATCTTATTTTCTTTTTTGAGAAATGATTTTCCATTGGTAAAAATCTCCTGAACATACATTTTTTCTTCGGTTAAAGTTCCTGTTTTATCAGCGCAAATGACTGTAACACTTCCAAGACTCTCTACTGCAGGAAGTTTTCGAATGATTACATTTTTCTTAGACATAAAAACAGAAGAAATTGCAAATGAAACAGCTAGGGCAGCTGGAAGTCCTTCAGGAATTGCACTTACAGCAAGGGCAATAGAAGTCATAAACATCTCTAATTTATCAAAATGTTCTAAAAATCCAAGAAACATTATAATCAAAACAATTCCTAAAACAATAAATCCCAATTGTTTTGAGAATTTGTCTAATCTTTTTTGTATTGGTGTCTTTTGAATCTTTATTTCTTGAAGCTCTGTTGCTATTTTTCCAAACTCAGAATTCATTCCAGTTGCAACAACAATTGCTCTTGCAGAACCTCTCGTAATTTGTGTTCCTGTATAGAGCATATTTAATCTTTCAGCAAGGATTGTTTCAAGAAGGAGTTTTTCATCAAACTTATTCACAGGCATACTTTCTCCTGTTAAAACTGCTTCATTTGTTTGCAAATTTTTATCTTCAATAATTCTACAATCTGCATTAATCTTATCCCCTGGTTCGAAAGTTAAAATATCTCCTGGGACAATTTCAGAAGAAGGAATTTTTTTATGTTTACCATCTCTTATTACTATTGAAGTCGGAACCAAAATCTTTTTTAATCCAATAAGTGCTTTTTCTGCTCTATATTGTTGAAAAAAACCAATTGAAGCATTAAGGATAACTATTGCTAAAATAACAATTGCATCAATTAGATTTCCAATTAAAAAAGACACAATAACTGCGATAAGAAGGATATAAATTAAAAAAGATTTAAATTGCTCAAATAGGATTTTTATTGGCTTTAATTTATGAGTTTTCTTTAAAACATTTTTTCCATATTTTGAAAGTCTTTTTTGTGCTTCTTTTTGACTTAATCCCTTATTAGAAGTATTAAACTCTTTCAGTATTTCCTCTTTTGTTTTTGAATGAAACCCCATAAAATTATAGAGACAATAAAGTTTAAAAAGTCATTCTTCGCTGTAATATTGTAAGTTGGGTAGTTAACTTCGGGATTCGGTCTTTAAGTAGACAGATGTTGGAAAATAACAATATCGAATTCTGTGGAAGGTCCGCCCACCATAATAAAGTTGTCTTTCGAAAGAAAGATTGCTGTGAAGCAAAGCTCTAGAACAGAAACGACACAGCCAATATTGAGCTATGAATTCGTGGAAGAAGCGACGAGATATTGGATTTGATGAAACGGCTATCTCAACTGGTGCAAGGCTTTGAGCTGCATAGTCAAATGTTAACACATTCGGTTCGTGAAAACGACGAATGACAAAAGGTGGCCTATTCCCAACTTACTTTTTCTAAACATTTAAAAGTATTCAGAGATACTTAATTTTACTGGGGCGGTAGCTCAATGGGAGAGCACATGACTGAAGATCATGGTGTTGTGGGTTCGATTCCCACCCGCCCCACTTTATCTACATATTTGACTTTGAAAACATTTATAAAATAAAAACAACTCCACATATTATGGTTAAGAAAAAGAGTGTGAATAAAGAATTACCAGGAACTAAAGAAGGTCTTGGAATTTCTGGATTTGTTTTAGGGATTTTAAGTCTTGTATGGGCAGGCTCAATATTTATCGGAGTTCCTTTAGCAATAACAGGATTTATTCTTTGTAGATTTCAACAAAAAAAGAGCCCTATGAGATTAGCAAAAATAGGGACTATTCTAAATATTATAGGATTTGTATTAGGAATAATTATATTTGTTTTGTTAATATTCTTAGCTCCTTTAATTCAAGGAAATTTATCTTCATTAACATGAAATCTAAAAAAGCAGCAATGGAAATGAGTGTAGGTACAATTGTTACTATAGTTTTATTAATGAGTGTTTTAATTCTTGGAATTTTTTTGATACAAAAAATATTTGGGACAGCCAAAGGAGCAATAGATATGACTGAACAACAATTATATGACCAAATAAATGAATTATTCTCTTCTGATGAAGACCAAAGAGTGATGATTTATCCTCAAACAAGATCATTAACAATTAAGAAGAAAAAAAGTGATGCTTTTGGATGGAGCGTATATAATGACCATCCAGATGAAGAATCTTTTTCTTCTCAAGTGTCTGTAGCTGAAATAGGAACTGGATGTACAATGACTGAAACCCAAGCAGAAAATTTGATAAGTATAGGACAATCGCGAAGCAATATTCGTGTTGCTTCTGCAAGTCGTCTAACACATCCAAAAAAGATTATATTTAATATACCAGATACAGCAAAGGTTTGTCAGATAACTTATACTCTAGATGTAACAGATAAAGAAGGGCTTATTTATGATAGTGTTGACCTTTTACTCACAATAAAATAATCCTTAGATTTTTAAATAAGTCATTCTTAACCTAATTATGTTAAAACTTTATAACACTTTAACAAGAAAAAAAGAGGATTTTAAACCAATTTCTGGAAGAAAAGTTGGAATGTATGTTTGTGGACCGACTGTTTATTCTTATCAACACATTGGGAATATGAGAACATATGTTTTTGAAGATCTTTTAAGAAAAATTCTAAAATATAATGGTTATAAAGTGAAGCAAGTTATGAATATTACAGACGTGGGCCATTTAACAAGTGATGCAGACACTGGTGAAGATAAAATTGAAAGAGCTGCAAAAAAAGAAAAAAAGAAAGCATCTGATATTGCAGATTATTATCTCAAAATTTTTAAACAAGATTTTAAGAAATTAAATATACAAGAACCAGATATTTGGTGTAAAGCTACAGAGCATATTAAAGAGCAAATTAACTTAATAAAAACCTTAGAAGAAAAAGGTTATACGTATAAAACTTCAGATGGAATTTATTTTGATACTAGCAAATTATCTGATTATGGAAAACTTGTTCGGTTGAAAAAAGAAAAATTAAAAGCAGGTAAAAGAATTGCTGTTGGTGAGAAAAAAAATAACACTGATTTTGCATTATGGAAGTTTTCTGAAAAAGCAGGAGCAAGAGAGCAAGAATGGAAATCTCCTTGGGGAGTTGGTTTTCCAGGGTGGCATGTAGAATGTTCAGCCATGTCAAGTAAATATTTAGGAAAACAATTTGATATTCATACAGGAGGGATTGATCACATCCCCATACATCACACAAACGAAATTGCTCAAAGTGAAACTGCGTTCGGAAAAAAACCATGGGTAAAATATTGGATGCATGCTGCATGGTTGCTTTTCAAAGGTGAAAAAGTTTCAAAAAGTAAAGGAGGACTATATACTTTAAGTGAACTTGAAAAAAAAGGATTTAATCCTCTTGAATTTAGATATTTATGTTTAACAACTCATTATAAAAAACCATTAAGTTTTTCAATTAACAAATTAAAAGCAGCGAAAACTTCATATCAAAGATTAAAAAATATAATTGCTGAAACAAAAGATAGAGTAATTAATAAAAAATATTTAAAAGATTTTGAAGAAGCTATTGATAATGATTTAGATATGCCCGGTGCATTACAAGTTTTATGGAAATTATTAAGGGATAGAAAAGCAAAAGGAAAATTAGGAACAGTCAAAAAGATGGATGAAGTTTTAGGATTAGATTTATTAAAAAAAGATCAAATAGAAATTCCTCCTAATGTTTCTAAATTATTAAAAGAAAGAAACACTGCAAGAAAAAAGAAAGACTGGGAAAAAGCAGATGAAGTGAGGGCAAAGATTAAAAAATTAGGTTATGCTATTGATGATACAGAAAAAGGGAGTGTTGTTAAGAAAAGATGATAGAAAATAAAAAACCAGGTGTGGGATTTGGAGTAATGATCCTTAAAGAAGGAAAAGTTCTATTAGGTGAAAGACATGGAGATCCAGAAAAAGCAAGTTCTGAACTTGAAGGGGCAGGAACTTGGACGATGCCTGGAGGGAAATTACACTTTAGAGAAAGTTTTGAAGACGGAGCAAAAAGAGAAGTTATGGAAGAAACAGGAATGAAAATAAATACAATTAAAGTTGTTTGTGTTAATAATGATAGAGTTGAAGAAGCTCATTTTATTACAATTGGTTTATTTTCAGATGATTTTGAAGGAGAACCAGAAGTTAAAGAACCTGATGAAATAACAGAATGGAAATGGTTTGATTTAGAAGATTTGCCTTCTCCTCTTTACTTCCCAAGTGAAAAAGTCTTGCAAAATTATAAAGAAAATAAATTTTATATAAAAACCTGGTAAGATGACAAGAAAACCTTGCCCTAACAAAGAAGAAAATTTAAAAGAATGTCCTTGTGATTGGCCTGGATGTGAAAGAAAAGGAATTTGTTGTGAATGTATTTCATATCATAGAAGACACAATGAATTACCGGCCTGTTTAAAATGAAAAAAGAAGAATTTAAATTTATACAACTGAAATATAAACCAAAAAAAACAGATGTTATTTGCCAATTCAAAATTACTCCTGCAAAAAAGATTAGTATGAGGAAGGCAGCAAATAAAGTGGCTTTAGAGAGCAGTGTTGGTACTTGGGATAAAGTTAAAGGATTGAATGAAAAAGTCATTAAAGAACTTGGGGCTAAAGTATTTTCAATAAAAAAGAGACAAGTTAAAATTGCTTATCCTATTAAAATCTTTGAATTAGGAAATATGCCTTCTATACTGTCTGGAGTTGCTGGAAATATCTTTGGAATGAAAGCAATAAAAGCATTAAGATTAGAGGATATAACCTTTCCAAAAAGAATAATAAAGAGTTTTTCTGGACCAAAATACGGAATAAAAGGAATAAGAAGAATGATAAAAGTTAAGAAAAGACCTTTAGTTGGAACAATTGTAAAACCTAAACTTGGACTCACTCCAAAACAACATGCTGAATATGCTTATAATGCTTGGAAAGGCGGACTCGATTTAGTAAAATCAGATGAAAACCTAACAAACCAATTATTTAATCAATTTAAAAAAAGGTTTTTATTGACAATAAAAGCTATGAAAAAAGCAGAAAGAGAAACAGGTGAAAAGAAGATCTATGTTGAAAACATCACTGCTGAAACAAAGGAGATGATAAAAAGAGCTAAATTTGTTCAAAAAAATGGAGGAAATTGTGTTATGATAGATATTATAACTACTGGTTGGGGGGCTTTTCAAACATTAAGAAATGAGAACTTGAATTTAATTATTCACGCGCATAGAGCAGGACATGGGATGTTTACAGAAGACCCAGACCAAGGAATGAAAATGGAAGTTATTGCGCAATTGGTAAGGATGATTGGGGCAGATAACTTACATATTGGAGCAATTTTTGGAAAAATGAAAGGGGAAGAGGAAGAAATAGTGCATATTAAACAAGAAATCGAATCTGAATCTACAAAACAGACAAAAAATAATTTATCTCAAAAATGGTATGGTGTAAAGCCCACTTTTGCTGTTTGTTCTGGAGGAATTCATGCAGGGGTTTTGCAAAAACTAGTAAGAGTTATGGGAAAAGATATTATTGCGCAAGCGGGGGGGGGAGTAGGGGCACATCCCTTAGGAGTAGAGGCAGGAGCAAAATCTATGAGGCAAGCGGTTGATGCTATTATGAAAAAAATAGATTTAAAAGAATATGCCAAAACACATAAAGAATTGAAATTAGCTATTAATCGTTGGGGTTATTTGAAATAATTTAAAAACAAAATCTAATTAATTATAATATGAAAAAATTAAAAGAAAAAGCAAGAACACAAGTACGAAGAGCAAGAGAAAAAGCAAAGAGATTTAATCGAGAAGTAAAGAAAGCACTTTACACTGCTTCTCTTGCAGCTTTTGGTTTTTTAATTGCATTGGTTTGGAGAGATGTGATTCAATCTTGGGTTGATAAGATTTCTGCTACAAGTCCTTTGCAAGGCCAACTAGTAAGTGCTTTAATTGTTACAATTATTTGTGTTGTAGGAATTTTAGTTGTGACAAAGTTCTTGAAAATAAACGAGTAAACTATGAAATTTAGGGAAATGAAAACTAGCTCTGGTAAATTAGTTCTTGCTGGAAAAAATGCGAAAAATAATGAAGAACTCATTAAACAAGTCGAACCTAATGAAGATATCTTTCATACTTCAAAACCAGGAAGTCCTTTTGTAAATATTAAAGGGAGATCAAATGTAAAAGACAGAAAAGAAGCAGCAGTTTTCTGTGCTAAACATAGTCAAGATTGGAGAGATAATAAAAAAGATGTTGTAGTTCATCATTTTAAGGGAAAAGACATTCATAAAAATAAACTCATGAAAACAGGAACTTTTGGAATTCGTAAAAAAAAATTGATTAAAGTTAAAAAAGAATGGATAATATAAAAAATTTAATAGATAAATTGATTAATGAAGGAGACTCTGAAACAAGAGAAGGAATTCTTGAATACTTTGAAAGCAAAGGTTTTGATATGGAAATATACAAAAAAAGACAAGAAGATAAAGATAATCTTATATCCTCTATAAATTATAATTAAAATGGCAAAATTAGCAACAATTCAATTAGGGAAAAGTGGAATAACAGATAATTTTATTCTTACTTTGAAAAATCATTTTAAAAAACACGATAATGTTAAAGTTTCTGTTCTTAGATCTTGTTGTAGAGATAAAGAAGAATTGAAAAAAATGTCAGGAGATCTTTTAGATAAGCTTGGAAAAAATTATACTTCTAAAATTGTTGGTTTTACAATTGCAATAAAGAAATGGAGAAAACCTGTTAGATAAATTTATAAACTCTTTTTCTACTTAAAATTAGGTTAAATGGAGAAATCCAATCTAATTCCGCGAGGAATGCCGAGATAAAATGAATCCAGTATATGAAATACCAGCAAACGAATACAATATAAAATTAGCAGAAGCTCTCAAAAAAGTTCCTGAATTTAAAGAGCCTGAATGGATTGCTTTTGTTAAATCAGGTTCTGCAAAAGAAAGACCAATTGAGGATCCTGACTTTTGGTATAAGAGATCTGCAAGTATTCTAAGACAAATCTATAAAAAGAAACTTGTTGGTGTTAATCGATTAAGAACAAAATATGGAAGTAAGAAAAATAGAGGATTTAAACCTGAAAGATTTCAAAGAGCAGGTGGGAAAATAATTAGAACAATTCTTCAACAAGCAGATAAAGCTGGTTTTACAGAAATTGCACAAGATATTAAAGGTGTAAGAAAGAAAAGACCAGGAAGACAACTTACTCAAAAAGGTAAAGAATTTATGGAAGGTATAAAAAATGCCAATTAAAAATCAACAAAAAAAAGCAACATTAATGAAAAAAGCAAGACAAACTAAGTGGGCTCCTGTTTGGGCTGTGCTTAAAAAATATGGAATGGGTAAAAGAGTTCATCCTTCTGCTATGACAAGACACAGACGTTCATGGAGACGAACAAAGCTTCACATCAAACCAAGAAAACAAAGAAAATCACACTTTGGATAAAAATGGCAATTAAAAAATATAAAATAAAAAGTGAAATTGACCTGCATAAGTTTGCAAATTATTCTGTCATAGCTAAAGCCATCAGAAAAATTATTCCTGGAGAAGATTTTAATATTCATGAAAAAATAATGGGGGGTTATATAAAAGATAAAATAAAAAAACTCCAACTTGAAATTGACATCATTGTTCCAGATTATAAAGAAAATCATAAAGAAGAGTTTGAAAAAATAAAAGCTAAATTAGAAGAGATATTGGAGACTGAAGTAACAGATATAATAGAGAAATATTAAAATGGCTAAAAAAACAGAAGTAAAAATAGAGAAAATTGAAAGAGAATATATAATTCCTTTAAGAGAAAAAGGAAGACCTGTTCCAAGATATAAAAAGACTCCAAAAGCAGTTAAAACAGTTAAAGAATTCTTAGTCAGACATATGAAAATTAGAGACAGAGATTTAAATAAAATTAAAATTGACAGATTTGTAAATGAGGCTTTATGGTTTAGAGGGATTAAGAATCCCCCACATAAAATCAAAATTAAAGCAATAAAACAAGGAGATGTTGTGAGAGTTGAACTTGTAGATATTCCTGAAAAATTAAAATACAAAAAAGCAAGAGAAGATAAAATAGAAACAAAAGCAAAAGAATTTCTTGAAAAAAGAAAATCAATGATGCAAAAAGCTAAGGAAACTTTCCAACCAAAACCTGCTGAAGAACAACCAACTCAAACAGAGGAAGAAAAACAAGAAGAAAAAGAAAAAGCAAAGGCAGGTGCAGAAGCTGGTGAAAAAATGAAAAAAGAAGCTGCAAAAACAGCAAAGCATCAAGCAGGTGGAAAAACAAAACAGCCAAAACGTCAAGTTAGAAAAGCTCTTGCGAAATAGCAGGGGGACACCCCCTTTGCAAAACCCCCGAGTAAAATCTCTAAGGAAAATGTTTTATATCTCTTGATTCTTAAATTAATATGTTAGAATCACTAAAAAAAGAACTACAAGAACTTGCAGATGAAAAGCAAGCTGCACTACTTCAAGGATTTTTTAAAACAGGAAAAGGTCAATATGGAGAAGGAGATATCTTTTTAGGTATAAAGGTTCCTGTTCAAAGAGGGGTTGCTAAGAAATATTCTGGATTAAGTTTGCCAAAAATTCAAGAACTACTAAAAAGTAAAATCCACGAACACAGATTAACGGGTTTGATAATTTTAACTAACAAATATGGGCAAGCCAATGAAGAAGATAAAGCAAATATATTTAATTTTTATTTAAAAAATACAAAAAACATAAACAATTGGGATTTGGTTGATGTAACTTGTCCTAATATTGTTGGGGAATTTTTATATAGGAATAAAAAACATAGAAAAATCCTTTATGAACTATCTAGATCTGAAAATCTCTGGGAAAAAAGAATTGGAATTATTTCAACATTGTATTTTATAAAATATTCTGACTTTGAAGATACTCTTGCACTTTCTGAAATCTTATTAAATGATTCTCATGATTTAATTCATAAGGCAGTTGGATGGATGCTTAGAGAAGTTGGAAAAAAAGACGAAACAGTATTAGAGAATTTTCTAAAACAACATTACAAAGATATGCCCAGGACAATGTTAAGATATTCGATTGAGAAATTTGAAGAAGATAAAAGAAAAATGTATTTGAGGGGGGAGATATAATGGATCTCGAAGAAATAAAATCAAAAAAAACTACAAAAGAACTTTTAGAATTTGGGATGATTAATATTGATAAACCATCTGGGCCAACATCTTTTGATATTTCTGATTTTGTGCGGAAGAAATTGGATTTACGTAAGACATCTCATTTTGGAACTTTAG
>SDBS01001146.1_pt1 | contig 27098 bp, 24 predicted proteins | sample 2277091 | NCBI WGS metagenome assembly SDBS01 (sample SAMN10404972, study PRJNA504765) | marine sediment metagenome | isolation source: marine sediment core GS10_PC15, 163 cmbsf | place: Arctic Ocean: Southern Knipovich Ridge | collected 2010
TATAAGCCCAACTAATAAAGAAATAGCAACAAAAACTATACTAAACGTCCCATTTATAATATCTAAAGTTGTTAAAGTCATTATTTACCTATTAATTTATAATTAATTTATTAAATAAAGATTAAGTGATTGAATTAAATGGTAAAATTTATACATAAATAATAAGATTATTTGACTATAAAAATTATTTTCTTCCTTGGAATTGTTCAAATTTAAAATTATTAATTAAATATCACCAATATTGGAAAATGTTAACTCGGGTAAAGATTAGAAAAAATGTAATTCAAATCCTAGCTATAACTGAAAAAAATACAAAATTAAATCTAAGATATAAATTCAAAATCATTGTAATTTATTTAATGCCTATTTTTACGGTTTTAATGCCTCTTATTATTTTAAGTAAGCTTTTTGAATTAGATGCAAGTTTTGGTCTTTGGACAGAATATAATTTTCTAGTATTTATTTTTATAGCATATACTATAAATTTGTTTAGGGTATTAATAACTGAGTTTCCTGCTCAATTGAACATGGAGAAATTTTGGAAAACATTGTCTGCCCTTATTATCGCGCCATTTAATCGATTTAATTTATTATTTGGGATATTCCTCTCAAATTTGATTCTAATAATTGTTCCATTTTGCTTTTTATTCATTATAAGTTATATTATATTTCCCATTTCAATTTTAACATTATTTTTTATACTTATAATTTATTTTATTATCGCTTTAATTTTTAGTGGAATAGGACTTATTATTGGAGTATTTACAATTGTAAATGAAAATATATGGAAAATATTAAGATTTCTATTAGAAATTATTTTTTGGACAAGCTGTTTAACATATCCATTTGAAATTTTTCCTTCACCTCTTCAAGGATTGATACGATTGAATCCATTATATTATGTTTTTGATTTTCTACGTATGGCTTGGGTATTAGACACCCCTTTAATAGCAATTCTAACATATCCTATTCATTTTTGTTTTTTAATATTAACAGCAATTCTAATACCTTTTCTTAGTGTGGTTCTCTTCGATAAAATCTATAAAAAATATGGTATTGTAGGATATTGAATAAAAATGGACGATAAAATTGTTGAAATTGTTAATTTAACTAAAATTTATAAAATGAAGGGTCAAAAAGAACCTAATATTGCACTTAAAAATATAAACTTATCTATCAAAGATGGAGAGATTTTTGGCTTATTAGGACCAAATGGAGCAGGTAAGACTACCTTGATACAAATATTAACAACTCTAAGACAACCAACAAAAGGATACGCAATTATTGACGGAATTAATATTCGGAAAAACCCAAAAAAAGCAAAGGAAAGAGTCGCACTAATGTTAGAAAGTGAAATGTTGTATTATAGAATAACTGGTTATGATAATTTAAAATTCTTTTGTCGAATCTATGATATACCAGATTATAAGAGAAAAATATTTGAAATGGTAAATGAATTTGGACTTGAAAAATGGATACATCAATATGTTGAAAATTTTTCAAGTGGAATGAAAATAAAACTAGCTTTATGTAGAACCTTATTAATTGATCGAAAAATTTTGTTTTTAGATGAGCCAACCTTAGGTTTAGATGTAAGATCCATTAATTTTATAGTTGATAAGTTAAAAAGAATTAAGAAAACAATATTTTTTACAAGCCACGATATGAATGTTGTGGAAAAATTGTGTAACAGAATTGCCTTTATTAATAAAGGAGAAATTTTAAATATTGTTAATAAAAACGATATTAATATTATGAACCAAAAAAATCCAACAGTCGAGATAGAAATTTTTAAAAACAAATCTCAATTAAAATCAGATTTGATTCATCAAGATTATATAGAGAACATTCTTGATATTGATAAAGGCTTGGTTATATCTTTGAAATTTAGATCTGATTTCTCAAATTTATTTAATACTTTAAGGAAGTATGATGTGCTATCTATTAATGAAATAAATTTATCTTTAGAAGATTTATTTTTAAAAATGATTTAACATTCTAAAAAATTAAGGATCCACAAAAAAAATATTAAATATATTATTATTAGGGGGCTATTTTTAATTATTTAGTTTAAAATCTTTTTAATCTGAATCAAATGAATAATTTAAAGTAAATCTCATACTCGATTCTAAAGGGATAAAATATGTTTAATGAAAAATGGCTTTCGAAGCCAATATTGATTGGTGGATTTGAAAAAACTGGAACAAATCTAATGGTTAGCTTATTGGATAATCATCCAAATTTAGTTGTGTTTTCTGAAGGGCATTTACATTTATTTAGTGATAGTATGATATCAACTAGTTCTCTTGATTCTCATAATAAAGTAAAATATTTATTAGAATTACCTGTAATAAATCGTTTGAAATATGGAAAAATAATTTTTGGAGCAAGAAGTACGAAAACAAAATATATTACATTTGAGAATGATTTATTTGATTGGAATGTATTTTGTGATACTCTTAAAAACATAATTAATAATGAAAGTAATTGGATAAAAATTATAAAAGCATTATATATAGCGTATTATAGAGCCAATCCTAATCTTAGAAGAAATAAAAATTTATTGGGATTTGTGGAGAGCTCTCCAGGTAATGAGATTGTAGCTGATCTTTTATATTCCTTTTTCCCTAGAGGAAAAATGATAAATATGGTTAGGGACCCACGTGATAATTGGGCAGCATGGAAGCTCCAAGGATATGATAGGACTATTTGGCAATTTATAAGACTTTGGTTTATATTTATGAAATCATCAATACAAAATAGGTTTAAATTTGGTGATAATAGGTATCTAATACAATCTTATGAAGAATTAGTATTTCATCCTCGACAAGTCATGGAAAAGATTGCTTTTTTTTTAAAAATTCCTTTCAATGAAACTCTCTTAGAGCCTACTAAACATGGCTTACTTTGGCCTGGTAATTCAGCATATAATCAAGAATTCAAAGAGATTAGTTCAAATTCTGTCAATAAATATAAAGAAATACTTTCCAAATCGGAAATAAAAATCCTAGATACTTATTGCGTCCCATTATACAAATACATAAAGTCTAAAAATAAGATGTTTAGAGTTTTTCCACCTTACACAAAATATTTTGGTTTAATGAATATTTTTACCCATAAAAAACGCGGTGCTTCGGTTAAAAAATATTTAGCAGATCTCTTTGGTTTTATTGTTGAATTGGAAGCTGTAAGAAAAATAGATATTTGATAAAATAGAAGAGAGCATACCAAATCCTTTATTTTAACAGTCTTGAATCTTTTTTCTTTACTATTTATTACTTTATTGGAAAGCATTTTTAAATGATATCTTTTCAATTAGGTCAAAAACCATAGATATTATCCCTAGGTTTTTAGATATTAACTAGGAATAGAAAACATATGTTTTAATTTTCAATATAACCCTAATAGAAAAGATTATTTTAAAAAACTGAAGAATTTTTAATCTCAAATGTACTCAATCTAATTAATAAAGTAATAATTTAATCACATTATTTCCTTGGATCTTTAGAACATAAAAATATGAGAATATGCATTTTTACAAGAACAACATCAGCCCATAGAAAGGGAAAAGGCAATTTTCATCATGAAGTTATTGGTCTGGAGCTTGCTGAAAGAGGGCATGAATTAATTGTTATTACTACATCAAGAATAGACGGAATTACTTCTACTGTAAAGGATAATATTAAAACTTATTATCTAGAAGATACTAGACCCGATTCCTATTCAACCGGTTTCTGGAAGAAAAGTGCGGCGCAATTTGATGATTTACATAGAGAGCTTAAATTTGATATAATAATTAGTGAAAGTGGCAGTGCCTATGGGTACCTGAAATATAGTAGATATAAAAATGTAGTACCTCTAATACAAGTATCCCATAATTCATTCTCTTCTAATATGAAAATGATAAGATTTACATTCTCAACATTTTTTATAATTACATTAGGTCTTTTAAATCAATTCTTATTTTCTAAAATATTAATAAGGAGATTGTTAATACGAGCAAACTCAGTTGTTTGTGTAAGTAAAAACTTAGCAGCATTTATTCTTAATGATTATTCATTTGTTAAACCAAAATTAAGTGTGATATATAATGGAATTCAACTGAGTAGGTTTAACTACTCAGAAAAAAAAATTAAAAATATAAAAAAAGAGCTATCATTATCTGATGAAAAAATCATTCTTTATCTCGGGAGATTATCAGGTGAAAAAGGTATTGATTATTTAATAAGAGCTTTAGTTCACATTGAAAACTTAAATTATAAACTTCTTATTGTTGGGTATGGAAATCCGGATTATGAATCTTATCTTAAAGATCTAATTAAAGATCTTAGAGTTGAAGAAAAGGTATTAGTTATTAAAGGAGTTGATTATTTTGAAGTTCCTTTGTATCTAGGAATGTCAGATATTTTAATCCTACCTTCTCTTTATGAAAGCCTAGGCTATGTCATATTAGAGTCTTTTGCATGTAAAACGCCTGTAATTGCAACTAGAGTCGGAGGGGTACCTGAATTGATTAAGAACAATAAAAATGGTTTTCTAGTACCCCCTAAAAACCCAAAAAAATTAGCGGAAAAAATTCAAATTTTATTAGAAAACGAAACATTAAAAAATAGATTTATTGAATCTGGTTATGATTTAGTCGTTAAAAAATTCACTGTTCAAAGATCTGTTGATGAATTTGAAAAAATAATACATAAATTAAAAAAAAAAACCTCATCACCGGTAAAAGATATTTCATTTATAAAGATCTTATCTGATTTATTATATTATCTTGTAAGAGTGATGATATGGGGTGTAACTTTTATAGCAAATTTAATTCATAAAAAGAAAAATTCATTTTAAAATATAAAGTAGAAATTTAGAATATTACTAATCCAAATAAAATAATAGATCTCTACTTTAATTAAAACCGAACAAATTTATTATCAACTAATCATGAAATTTAAAATATAAATTCCTCAACTACCTTTATGAATTGTTCAATTCTTTTCTCCCAAGTATGAAAATTTAAAATCTGAGTATACGCCCGCTCAACTATCTTTTTTCTTTCAGACTCATTTTCTAAATAATACCTTAGTTTTTTATCAAAATTAGATAAATCATTTTTAAATGTAATACAATGCCTTTTAGGTTCAAATAGCCCATAATAAGCTGAAGACTTTTGACAAAAAACCATCGTTTTTGAAGCCATAGCTTCAAAATACCTAGTTCCTACTAAATTAATGGGAGATAGAGTACATATACAAATACGACTCTCATTCATAACGGTATAATAATCCTCAGATTTTAAACGTTTACGGCGGAATATAAAGTCCGATAGATAATTAATATATGGTTTAGTAGTTAATGCTCTCCAAAAAATCTTATAATTCCAATATCGAGGTTTTTGTATAAGCTTTATTTGCCCTAATGAAAGAAAAAGTTTTTTTTGAATAGTAATTCGCATGTTTGTTTGTGGAACATTTGGATTTGGATTTCTTAAAATACCTGTAAATAGTAGATCCCATTTTTTTTCTTTACCATAATCTTTAAAATTATTTTGATTAACTCCAAATGGCCAAAATACAAATTCTTTTAGTGTTTTTTTTTTATAAAAAGTAATATTGTGATGATGAGTGAAAATTAGATTAATATTATTTTTGTTGATATAATCTAATTTATCTTTTAACCTATTATATTCCTTATTCAAAAACATTACTTTTGGTATAGAAGCGTTTCTTAAAAGTAAATTCGGCAGTCGATTAATTGGTTTATTCTTATCATCATTTAACCAACTATGTCCAATACAGATAAGATCTGGTTTAAAACCACATTTGATTAATATTGATTGTAATGAATCGGATTTGTTAAAACAAGAGAAACCAGGACCATATAAAAAAACTTTATGAGATTTTTGTAGAAAAGTTATAACATCTTTCTGATAAAATGCCTCATTGTAACTTTCCAAATTAATTGTTAAATATAAAATTCTCATCATTATCTTTCAACTAACTTTCTAAGCATAGCGATACTTCCTATTCCTTTAATTTTTACTTTTCAGACAATCTTATTTCTAACATTTGTTTAATTGATGAAAAACTTATTACCTCACTAAAGTTCTTTAGGGGGCCAAGAGATTTTACTTTTAAGTTATACTTTTTACCAATTTCTTTATAAAAATTTAAAGGCCGTTTTTGTACAGGAAAACCGTACCAATTTCCCCCTAATTTCTCCCTAATTCCCAAATTTACACTTGCTAAAAACACGCCATCTTTTTCCAAGTTGTTAGATACAAACTTAAAAGTATCTTCTAAATTTTGATCCTCCATATGGATTAATACTAAAAATGCCCAGATAAGATTAGGTCTGATATTCAAGGATAATTTATTAACACCTGAAATATATATTAATGTTGGATTTTTATATTTAATTTTGTTCTTTTTAACCTCTTTTCTAGCTTCCTTTATTACATTCTTACGGACATCATAGCCGAAATAATTGCCTTCATTCAAAAATTTTATAACAGGGATTCCTCCACGCAACGTACCACATCCAATTTCCAAAAACTGGTCTTGAGGCTTAAGCCCTTGATTTATTAGAAATTTTAATTGAAAATCTCGAAATAATTTCCAATTTAGTGGGTTCCCAACCAGTTTATGTCGTCTAGAACTAGGACTGAATTGAATAAGAAACCTATTATAGAAGAGATAGAATAAATTCTTTAATATATCTCTTAAAAAATAGATTTTTATATTTTTTAAAGGCTCTAACAAAAGATTTATTCTATTTTTTAAGTGTTTCATTCTAAATTTATTTTCTATATAAATACTTATTTTAATCCTTTCAAATGTTTATTCTTATTCGAATCTAAGACAGTTTTACCCGTTATGCTACAATTTAATGCATTGTAGACAAACTCGGTTTTCCAAATTTCCATATCAATTTTTAAATAAGGGTATTTTTGGTTAAGAATTTCTAAGAGCTTTTTTTGAGGATTTAAATCAATTTCTTTCTTTTTCTCAATATTTCACGCATTATTACAAGGAATTTACTATTTCTATATTAAATATTCATCTTCTAAAATGATTATCTCTCCATTAAAAGTTTCTTCAGATTTTGTTTTACTTCTTCAATTTTTTTATTTTTAAGATACCAATCAATTGTCTTCTTTACACCTTCTTTAAATGTAAATTTTGGTACCCACCCAGTGATTTTTTTCGCTAAAGTTATATCTGCAGCCCGATGTCTTACACCAACAGGTTTGTCTTTTAAATATACTATTTTTTTTGGTTCCCAGTGCAAATAATCGAATATAATTTTACTTGACTCTCTAAGAGAAATAAAATCTGGAATGCCAGCATTAATTGCTGTAGCATCTTCAATATTTTCTGATGCTAAAATGAGTGCATTAACAATATCTTCAACATAAGTAAAATTGCGTGTTTGGTATCCATCACCCCATATCTCGAATGGTTCTTGCTTAATAAATGCCTTAGCAATTAATGCAATTATTGCATGAGTTTCGTTTTCTCTTGCTCCATATGCAGTAAATATTCTAACTGAAGATGCTTTAATCCCATATTGTTTATAAAAAGCTCTTAAGGATAATTCTCCCATCAATTTTGCCCATCCATACTCTTCATCAGCGAAAGCATCTCCTCTTTTTGTAAAAGAAACAAAATCTTCTCTTAATGGTATTTTATCTTTTTGAATGTCTGTTGGATAAACACATGCCGAACTTGCAAAAGTGATTTTCTCAACATTATTTTTTATAGCATTTTCAAATACAATATTCTGTAAAGCCATATTCGTTACACAATCTGCAGGATGGTTAGCAATATAACCTCTTCCGCCATGATTTGCTGCTAAATGGAATAATATATCTATATCCTTAGTCACTTCAGCTGCTACATCCCAATTTTTTAAATTTCCTCTGATAAATTTAATTTTTGACTTGACACTTTCTAGGTTTGATAATTTACCGCTAGATAAATCATCAACTACGCGTACTTTAGCTCTTTTTGCTACTAAATTTTCAACTAAATGGCTTCCTATGAAACTTGCTCCGCCAGTAATTAAAACTCTTTTATTTTTCCAATCCATTTTTTTCTATGGTCTTTATTTTATCTGTTATAATTAATAATAATTTATATTGTAAAGTAGAGTACAATAATTTAAACCTATTGATTTAAGGCTTTTGTTCAGAAGTAATATTATAAAGTTAATTCAATTAAAAAAAGGATATTATTATTTCGTAGAATCTGATCACTGGATTAATGGTGGAATATGAATATCAAATAATTTTTAGGAATAAATCCTCAAGAGAAAAGTATTTTTCAGTTATAGAAAGATTTTAACTTTATAACTAAATTATGTACAATATAGGCAGTATTAAGGTTGAGTACTAGATATCTAACCTTTATATCTTAATAAATTTAGAATTATAGAATTAATATTAAAAAGGAATATTATACTTGATAAATTCTAAATATATTGGCATCATGACAATTATAGATAAAATTTTAAATCTCATCCCTAGAGATATTCGTCTAAAGTACTATATTAAACTTCACAATAATTTATATCAAAGAATTTCTTCATTGGCTAAAAATATGAATAGAGGAATTCATTCAAAACTACATATTATGAAATATTACAATTATTTTATAGGATAACATCGATGAAAATTCAACTATATTAGATATTGGATGTGGAGATGGGTTTTTAACTTTCCAAATGGCAAAAAAGGCTAAAAAAGTTGTTGCGATTGACATTGAAAAAACAAGAATAGAGAATTCTTTAAAAAATCAGAATCGTAAAAATATTGAATATATATGTTCTGATATTGTGAGTTATGAACTTTCAGAAAAATTCGATTATATTACATTATCTAATGTTTTAGAACACATTCAAAAACGGAAAGAATTATTAAGAAAAATAAAACCGTATGCAACATTTTTAATAATTAGAGTACCACAGATTGATAGAACCTGGCTTCCGATATATAAAAAAATGATGGGTTATGAATACAGGCTTGATTATACACATTATATTGAATATTCCCTTGAATCTTTTAAAAAAGAGATCGAATCTGTAGGGTTAAAGATTATATCATATAGAATAAATTTTGGAGAAATTTGGGCACGAATTAAAACTTAGGGTGTAAAATTAAAATTAAATTAAAGAAAATTTCGTTTGAAATAAAGAAAATAATTTCTCTTTTATTTGAATAGATTGTGAAATTTTTCTAAATCTGGTGTTAAATATAAAATTCTCATTATGATCTTTTCTTGGGTGTTGTTTTGAAGTTATTAATAACTTGATCAAACGACTTAATTTTATTTGTTAATAATTTTAGTAGCAATTACAATAATATGTTTCCCAAAAAAAGGAAAATGTTCAAAAAATCTTATTTTATAAGGTATTAGATCAATATTAAGGAAATTTTCCATTTTTATTAAAACATCACTAGATTTTTGATTTCTATTTTTATTTAATTCTCTCTTCTTATAATTTAACTTTTCTAATAAATCAGTTATAAAGTAAAAAGCGAGTTCCTTATATTTTACACAATATTTCATTTTAATTATTTCAAAATTATTATTTAAAAAAATTCTTTTTAATTCATTTTTGGTAAAAAAATTATGAAAACGTCCTCTAATATTTATCCTATTCCTCATGATCCTTTTTTTGATTATTTTTTTTATAAAATATGAGTAAACGATTGTCATAATTTTGTTTTCTCGTAATATTCGAAAATCTAAAAAAATCGAAGGTACTGTTAAAAATAAAATCCCATCAGGTTTAAGAATTCTGTTAATCTCACTAAACATTTGAGGGATTATTTCTGGTGGAATATGTTCTAAAACTTCACTAATCAATATCACATCGAAACTTTTTGCTCTAAATGGCATTTTTATTCCATTTGCTAATAGAACAAAAATATTATTAATTTTTAAATTTTTTACCCTATTTTTTAGAAATAAAATATTTCTAAATGATATATCAAAAGCGAGATAGAATTTAAAAAGATGAGATAAATATAGTGAATACGGACCTTGCCCACAACCAATATCCAAAATACTTTTTTTTTTATTTTTATATTTTTTTAATTCTGTAATTACACTCCAATATCTTAATAATCCGTTAAAATGTGAATACATTGATGTAATTTCTGAAGATAAACTTAGATTTTCAGGAGAAAGAATTGTAGTTTGATTTTTGGTATTGATCATTATAACAAATAAGAAGGCTCTAATATTTAAAATATTTTAAAATTAAATCATTCATAAAAAATTGAAGGAATTTATCACCTTTAAACACAATTCTACATGCTTTAGTTAACTCCATTAAATTCAATTAAGGAAAAAATTAGGAGAACTACTATTCTTTATACGATTAATGTGTTCAAAAATATCATATATAAGGATAATTTTTGTTAAAAATTTGAAGACCTAAGATTATCTTCATAATCAATCTTCCTATAGTACCTCCGAGAAGTGAAATAAAGAAATAAATATAACTTGGGTAATTTAATGGATAAATTTTTATTGATTTTTTTAAGTATTCTCTAGCTTTTTTTGTAATGCCAGCCCATAAAAATTGAACCCCTATGAATTTAAAATGATTACTATAGGCTTTTGGATATTTCTCTAAAATTTTTTCATGCTTTTTTAAGATGTATTGTGAGGCTTTTACACCTTTTAAAGGTGTACGTTTAGTAACTTCATAAGATATGCCCTTTGAAATATAACATTTTACATGATATTGTCTAACTAAAAAAAACTTAAATTTTTGAGCTATCCGAATCCACATTTCGTAATCTTGTCTATTACGCATTGCATCCGATTCATCAAATAACCCACAGTGTTCAAATACAACTTTTTTTATGAGACAATTACTTCCTCCAGCAAAAATAAAGTTACTTTTTAATAATTCACGAAGTATAAATCCATCAAAAGGGGGTATTGCATAAGATTTTTGACCATTCATTTTTATAAATATTGTTCCGCTGAGTACTACTCCTAGTTTCTCATCTTGAATTTGAGAATTTTGGAATATTTCAAATTGTTGTTGAAGTTTTTTAGGCAACCACTCATCATCTGCATCTAAAAAAGCAATATATTGACCAGTCGCATTCTTAATACCAGTATTTCTTGCTGCGCTTAATCCTCTGTTGAACTCATGTTTTACATATTTAATTCGTTCATCAATCTTTTGAAATTCGTTTGCTATTTTTTCAATATCATCCGTTGAGCCATCATTAACTATGATTATCTCGAAATAACGATAAGTTTGCCTTAAAACGCTCTGAAGAGCTCTTCTAACGCTATAACCGGTATTATAATAGGGGATAACAACGGATATTATAGTATGTGCCACTTTTAATAAATTAAACTATATTTTATTCCTTAAAATTTGTTTTTCAAAATGTTTCTTTTAATTTTAACTTGATTTTATTCAGCCCTATTTAATTTTTTCTTAATATTTTAATTCAATAAAATATTAAAAGCTAAATCAGATTTCTTGTTGATCATGAAAAAACAAATAATTAAATCCTACCTCTTTTTACGACTTGTTGCATATTTTGCTAGAAGAAAAACAGTATATCTTCAGAATACATAATATTTTTAGAATATTTTCAACTATTAAGTTATACAGAATAACAAAGATCTTTATTAAATATTTTATGTAAATTATCATTTCCTCTTTAAGTAATATTTGGATATTATCCAGATTCATATTTTATTTTCTTCAATTTTCTATTAAATATTTATTAAAGATCAAGAATAGAAATGTTGAGTTCAGAGATAGACAAACTAGTGAAAATAACATTAATTGGAGCTCCAGCAGTCGGTAAAACTACAATCTTGAAGCTATTATCAGAGGAAATGATAGATAGATTATATTTGCCCACACACGGATTTGATTTAAAAACAGTAAAGTTTGAGAACTATTTTTTACGAGTCTGGGATTTAGCGGGGCAAAATAATTATTTAAAAACCTATTCTAAAGATTATCTTTTAGGATCAGATATAATATTTATTGTTACTGACTCAACTCCAAGAAACGTGTTAACTTCGAGAAATTTAATTAATTATGCTTGTCATTTTGTCGGTAAAGAATGTCCAATTATTGCTATAGCGAATAAACAAGATTTAGTTAAACGCGATGGACGGATGGACACAAAAAGAGTTGAAGATATACTCCGTGTAAAGACACATGGACTGATAGCGATAAATCCATCAGAACGTTTGAAGTTAGTTAATATCATAAAAAAGGAATTAGATAAAGTATTAATTAGGAGGAGAATAAATAAATGAATTTTAGTGAGAAAGAAATATTTGGGGCGGCGTTAATTGGTTTCGATATGATAGATGGTCCATTTCTTAAATGGAAGAAAGAATATGATAATTCTAAAAATCAAGTAAACTTAAATGATTTTGCTATGAATTTTTATTTGGCATTTCGAGGTGGAAATGCTTCAGTTAAAAAACCTAGAGCAATTTTATATGATAAATTTTATATCGTAGCATTTCCTAAAGATTTAGAACTATGTTGTCTTTTTATGAAGCCTCAAAATGTAGATAATAATATAAAACAACTGGATAAAATTGCATCCAGAATTGTTACAGAGATGGAAGTCAATGAAGATGATCAAAGTAGGAACAAAGATTCTGATGAAGACACAATAGAAGAAATTATGAGATTAATCCCTAATTTATTAAATGGTACTCAGATGACGACTCCAGAATTGAGAAGATATTTTAAATTGAGCAATTCTCAAATTTGGAAGGTTATGTCAGATTTAGAAAATGCCCAAATGATTAAACGAGCTGGTAAAAAAGGAAGATCAATATTTTGGACGGCAATTTAAGATATAAATATTTTTTTATCCTTATTTTCTTCTATGTTCCCAATTTTTTAATTTTGTGTAATAACGTGAAAACATAATATAACAAATATCAGGAAGATTTTTATTTAAGTTATTTAAGGTAATAAATCGGAGGATGTGATTAAGCAAAAAAATTCCGATGAATTCTATATGATAACTATTCATGTTTTGTGAAAGTTTTTCCCCTGAAAATTTAATATCTAAACCATTTAATTCATCCCATATTATTTCAATTAATACATTAGGAAAAACTTCTTTCTTGATGCTCCAACCGTTAACAATTTTCGAAACCTCAGCTCCAAGAAAAGACGCTAATTCAATTTTATCATTCTCCTTTAAATAAGCAAAAGGTTCATTTCTTTGAGCTAATACTTTTTTCATTAATTCAGTTTTAGTATTAAAATTCTTTTCGAATGGTTCTAGACCTCTCAACCTCCTTTCTATAAAATCCATAATAACGTCGATATAAGTGGCACTATCTTCTCCGGGAACTAAAAAAACTCGGTTTCCAGAAAAATAAAACTTAAATTCTGCTTCTATACCATCTCCAAATTCATCACCAAAATATGAATATGCCATGTGAATATTTACTTCGGGAAACATTTCAACAGAAATCGCCCAATCTTCACTAAAACCAATATTATTTATTGTTCCTCCAATATCTTCTTCTACGATTTTTTTTAATTTTTCCATCTCTAAATTAATGAATAGATTATGTTTGGCTATACTAATATCTTCTAATTCTTTTTCATGCGGGCCCTTTATTCCTGTTGCATCTATTTCACTAACTGTCATAAATTTCCTTAGCTTATCAACCATAATAAAATTCAGTAGTAGTTATAATTATAATAGATATACTTATGATCCCTTTTTTTTGAATTTTCCTATAAAAAATCCTTGAGTTTGATGGAGTGATGGAAATAATCTACCTGTTCCGGGTATAGTAAGACCATCAATCCTATAACTCGGGGAAAACCATTTTGGTAAGGAGAGTGGTTTTAAATGGTCTAAATAATCCAAGATTTGATATTCTCCCTCCTCTGGATAAAGACTACACGTAGAATAAACAAAAATTCCGTTAGGTTTTAAGAGTTTGATAGCACTTTTGATCAATTTATTCTGGAGAATAATATTTTGGTATAAAAATTTTCTATTCTGCCTCCATTTTAATTCTGGATTTGCCAAAAAATTTCCAGACCCCGTACATGGAGCATCGAGTAAAATACGATCAAAATAATTTTCGAATCGAAAAGGAGAATCAATACTGTCTGCATTTATTTGAAAACAATTTAGAACATTAAGATGATTTAAGAGATTTTTCATTATATTCGTCCTTTCAGCAAGAAATTCTCCTGCTATTATGTAGCCTTTATTTTCCATATTTTCAGCAATTAAGCTTGTTTTTATTCCAGGGGCAGAACACATATCGCAAATTAAATCTCCTTGTTGCGGTGATAATGCTTGGATTACAGCAGCAGAAGCCTTATCTTGAAAAATAAGATAACCCCTTTTATACCAAGGATTATTAACAACTTTGTTTTTTAATTTTAATGGTATGTGGAGAATATTTGGTACATTTGGATCTTTATAAAAAATGATATTATCATTTTTAAAACTATCTCCGATTTCTCGAAATAACTCTTCCTTTGTATAATTTCCGATTAAATTGTTAATACGAATAGATAGTTTAATATTTCTTACTAAACTATTCATATAATCAATATTTTCAGCTAAAAATTCAAGATTCATAACTTGTAGGAGACGATCTACCATAAAACTGGGAACTGATTTACAAATACTAAACTTCTCTTTTTCATCTTTACCTTTTAAATTTCTTTTCCAAGAGAAGGAACGCGCTTTCCTTAAAAATGATTTTTGAATCACTTTTAACTCTTTAATAATTATTGCGTCAGATGCATTTTCCCATAAGATCCTATAAGTTGCATATAAATAAAGAGGTTTTTTGTCAATATCAAGAGAATCAAAATCCTTTAGAGATCTTTTAACAATGAAATTTAATTTATTCCAAAAACGAATGATTTCATTATAGTAATGAACAATAAAGGGATTTTTTCGAAGGTTAATGGGTAGAGAACCCGTATTTTTCTTAATAAATCTTTTAATCAATTTTAAAACATTAAATATGTCATTCTCTTTGATGCTCAATAACCTCTTTTGCGTTTTAGTTCTAAATATGATTATAATTAATAAAAAAGAAAAATTATTATTGAATTTTAAGAAATTATTCTAAATCGGCTCGCATTATTAATCCATGGAAATAATTTCTTTTGTTGATGCTAATAAGTATGTAATGCCTAAACAATATTTGAGCTTTTAATGATTCTATCACCCGTTGAAGTGGCTGAAGTGAGATCAAAATTAACACTAGAAATGTATATTAAGAATAATCTAAATTGAAATTTTTTTTAATTATATCGAATAGAGTTATGCCAAGTGTCGCTAAAATAACCTCGGGAATTAAAACATAAATAAAATTTAACCAGATAGGCAATCCCAAAACAATATATAATATTATCGCTACATAAATAGATATAATTATTGCGTACAAAACACCTCCTAAGTATTTTAATAAACCTTTATCTCTAAGTAAGATAATACAATATAAAGCAGGGACATTCACAAGACAACTAATTAAATCAATTGGTCCTAATGGTGAGGTTAAATTGACAAAAAAAACTCCTATAACATTTCCTATTAATCCTGCAAATGGAAAAAGCACACACATTCCGACTATGAGCTCAGCAACACGGAATTGTAATTCCAGATAACTTATTGGTAGAAAAATATAGCCTAAAGCGATGTATAACGCTGCGGTTATTGCGATTAGAGCAATTTTAAAACTTATACTTTTCTGGTTAAATCCTAATGACTTTTTTTCCAATGCAGATTCTTCAGAACTCATTTGTATAACTTCCTTTTAATATTTATTATAATTATATTATTAATTAAAATCCTCTTAAAGTTTAAAACTATGTTAAATCTAAGAAAGTAAAAATAAGAAAATATAAAGAATTACTACTAATATATGGCTTTTATAACGGAATCTAAATTATATTTATAAAAGTTACTTAGAGAGTTAACCCATTTACTGAATTCTACTTTAAGCTTATATTTTTATTAATTTATAATCAGTAGTCCCTAGTTTATTTTTTATTGCGGCATCAAATACATAAGATGTATCAACTGTTGGAATTAATGCTTTAAATTTCTCAATACCAGGGGATATTGGTACACTCCATTGACCATCTGGTTTTATTATTGGAAGCCCTGGAGCGTTAGTCTCAGCGTCAACACATGCTTTATCAAGCGCTACAGGATCAATCGAACCAAATATTCCTAAATCAGGAACAACTGGTACACCCGCATTTGACACACAATCACACATCAGAGGAATTTCTAAAGCAAAATTAATATATCGAATCTTCTCAGGACCAAAACTTAAAACACCAAGAACGCTATCTATAAGACGTTCAACAAAGGTTTTAACTAAATTCATTTTAGGTGCTTTAATTGCCTTTTCTACTGGGCATTTTCGTAAACAACGAAAACAACCATAGCAGATTGAAGAGTCAATTACAGCAGATTCACTATTTATTTTTATTGCTCCTACTGAACAAACTTTTTTGCATTCTTGTTCACATTTTAAAGGATCACATTTTTGGGTATTGATTTTTAACATTTCGTCAAGGTGAGCTAGATGCTTGGTATGTTTAGTAACACATCCTATTCCAAGTTGCTTTAATGCTCCTCCAAAAGCCGCAAATGGATGACCCTTGAAATGGGAAATTACCACAAGTTTATCATATTCAAAAAGTCCTGTTGCTACAGATACTTCCTTAAAGTGAATACCATCTATTTTTACGATTTTTCTATCAATTCCTTGATCACCATCAATAAAATGCAGTGGAGCACCAACGATTGATTCCCCATATCCATGAAGACGAGCAATTTCTTTATGTGCAGATGTAGTTTTCCGATGTCCTACACATATTGTATATCCTTCGTTAATCTCTATTTTTTGAATATCGTCTCCCCGACCTTGAGTTTCGATGAGAGTGGGAAAACCTCCCTTTGATTTAATTGCATTGACAACTTCACGAACATAATCGGGTCGCAAATATCTCGTATTTTGTGCTTCACCAACATGAACTTTTACTCCTACCTTGTCTCCCGAATTTATATTATCTAAAATTTTATCTAGAATGAATCGTGTTTTTACTAAGTTGTTAGTAACCATATTTTTAGCGGTGTTTAGTAAAGCTGGCACCTCAATCGGAGAAGCCCAATACACTTTAGATTCATTAACCATTTTATTTATCTTCCTGTTTCATTATTTTAATTTTAGCTATTTTACTTTATTAATTAAAATCCACTTATCGTTTAAAATTATCTTTCAAGTAAAAAAAAATAAAAATTTGAAAATATAAAGAGTTAAAATCAGTATAGGTCTTTTATAACGAAATCTAAATTAAGATCTATCAAGGTTTCTTTTAGAGGATACCCATTCTCAGGATTCCAACCAATCTTTTCGCAATATCCTTTATAATCTGCTAAATAATCTACTCCTACAGTCCTATTTGGTAATTTATTGTTAATAATGTTAACACCTTCTCGTAATGTAAATGCTTGCCTAAGAGTCTGAATTCTTATGCCTGTTTTTACTAATTCGTCAATCGTTAGATCCCAGCCGACTACCGCTTTTATTAATTGTAATAGAGGATATTTCTTATAGAATACTACAAACTCACATAATCCAAGACTAAATAAAGATTGCCAAATCCCAGTAATCAACTTTTCAGCTTCACTTCTATCATCACCAGGTTTTTTAAATTCTTTTGGTAATTCAAAACCTTCAAGCAATCCATTTGGTTTTATCATTGGTCCTGCTATTGCCATATCTAATGTAGCCGTAGTATGCCTACCTGGAGTCGGATCAAATGCAAACGATGCTCCCATACTTTTATAATGTTTTGGAGAATGCATCCCAAGTTCTTGACCTAATGAATGGATTGCATATTTTTCACTACCCTTTCCTATTTTTTCTGATGCTCGCTTTGAGCCGTCAGCTAGAAGATCACCAAAACCTTTTCGATCAATAATTTTTTTAACTAATTCAATAATAGTAGAGTGGTCTCCCCAAGTTAAATTAAGTCCATCAGTATCATTATTATCAATAATACCATTTTCATAACACTCTATTGCAAAAGCAATTGTACCACCAGTAGATATTGTGTCTATACCCGCCCGATTGCATAAATCGTTTATAGTAAATAATGACAGTAAGTCATCATTTAATAGCATATGACCAAAACTAGCACATGTCTCGTATTCCGGGCGATGAGTTTCTTCAATATTGATCTCTGGAACTTTCATTATTGCTCCACATTGAACGGGACAAGAAAAACATCCATAGGATCTCTGCATATATTTATTAATTTCGATTCCTGAAATTTTGTTTAGTTTTTCGTCAGGAAAATCTTCGTTTGTATTTCCCCCCCAGTTTTTTATAGGGGTATCTCCTATTTTAGCGCTAATTGTATTACCAAAAGTAGTCCCTAACTTTTTAAATAATGGAACTGCACCAGCTGTAGCGGTATTAATGCTCGTATTATATTCTTTAGTATACTTTTTAAGCATATCTTTATTTGCTATAGGTATTTCTTTATTTCCTCTAAGTACAATAGCCTTTAATTTTTTAGAACCCATAACTGCACCAAAACCAGATCTTGCAGCAATTCTAGCTTTATCGTTAACGATGCCAGAAATAAGGGAAATTTTTTCCCCCGCTTGACCAATACTGGCAACTTGAACCTTTCCAAGTTCTTTAACTAATTTATCTTCTGTTTGAACTACATCTAACCCCCATAGATCGGAGGCATCATTAATTTGTATATCGCCATTAATAACCGTAACGTATTTAGGACTGCTTGCTTTTCCCTTGATCAATATCGCATCAAAACCACATCTTTTAATCTCTGGTCCAAAAAATCCTCCACAGTTAGAGTCTCCCCAGGTTCCTGTCAGAGGAGATTTACCGGCAACCATAAATCGTCCAGTTAAGGGGGCTATAGTACCAGTTAATAATCCTGGAAAAAATCCGAAAACAGACTCTGATCCCAAAGGATCCGTTTTCGGAGGCATTTTCTCATATATGAGTTTTGCTGCTAAACCATAACCACCTAAATAATGGCGATAGTATTCTTCAGATAAACTCTCTTCCTTACAAGTCTCATCTGTAAGATCGATACTTAAAATTTTACCAAAATAACCATTTGTCATAATAAATTTTTACTCCTTACTTCTTTTTTTTATTAAAGTATTATGATATTATAATTGATAATGTTAAGTAATTTTAAATTGTGTTGAAAATAAACCAATTTTTATTTATTTTCTAAAGTCGTATTAAACTCTTCTTTTGTAAAATCCCATAATTTTAAAATACTCTCTGCTTCATCCATGATTTTTTCAATTAGTATATTTACTGAAATTATCTTCTTTTGGAATGCTATAGCTGTTGATGGGACGCTAGTACTTCTTAATTTTAAATGATAAAGCTTTCTATGATAATCTTCAGTGAAAATATCTGTTTTAATCCATTCCTCTTTAATTTCTGCTGGTAGAGGACTTTCTTTTGATGTCAATATTGCTGTTCCTAAACAGACTGCTTCTGCACCCATAGCTAAAGCACCTAAAAAACCACGAGCATCACCAATTCCTCCAGCTGCGATTATTGGAACTTGTAATAGTTTTTTGGCCATTGTAAGATTTACTAGAGTTGTATGTTGAAATGGATTTTTAAATCCTGCGGCTTCCATACCTATGAGGGTTATCGCATCTGCCCCTGCATTTTCGGCGGATAAAGCATGTCTTATCAAAGCACATTTATGGAACCAAAAACATCCAGCTTCATGGATCCTTTTTCCAATATACTTTGCTTGATAGGCGGAAGTAGTAAATATCTTCACATCTTCATTAAGTGCAATCTCTAAATATTTTAAATAATCTTCTCTCGTTATATTGGTATTAGAGAATCCAACATCTGGAGGGATAACTGTTAAATTAACACCAAAAGGTTTATCTGTTAGTTCTCTCATTTTTTTTAATTCTCGCTTAAACTCACTAAGCTTGTAATTCAACGCTGTTATTATTCCAAAACCACCTGCGTTCGAAAAAGACGCTGCAAATTCTGTTTTGCCTAATCTTGCAAATGCTGCCATTATAAGAGGATATTTTGTTCCTGTTAATTGTGTAATACGTGTTTTCCAATTCATTTTAATTCGTTATAATTTATAATAAGTATAAAACTGGTCTTTAATATCAAAAAGAATTAATAAGTTATAAAAAATTTTCTAAAATTCTTTGATTTTTAATGAAATTTATTAATTTACTGCTTTGCTTCCAATATTTGAAATCTATCCTGGAATTTTCTGATATTTTCTTTATAGCATCATCAAAAGATTCTAGGAGCATGCTTTTAGGACTTTCTTTTGTAGACCAAATAATACATAGTTTAAAGGGAGAAATGTGGGTTTCAGGATCAAATTTTCTTATTATTCTCCCTGAAGCCACATAAAGTAAATATTTCTAAATATTAAGTTTTTAAGATCTGTTAATTAAATCTTCTAATAATTTGGATTTCTTATAAAAAATTATCTATTGTTCTTTGTGTATTAATGAAATTTATTAATTTACTACTCTGTTTCCAATATTTGAAGTCTACCATAAAATTTTCAGACATTTTCTTTATAGCATCATTAAAATTATCTAAAATTATCGGTGTTGATGTCCCCATAGCATTACTGACTGTCTCTCGAATGACCCAAACCCCTAATGGTACAACATAGCCTCCAGAGACTTCCCGAAAGATAAGAACTCTTGCTTGTTTCTTGATCTTATAAAGATACTCACACACAGATTTTCTTGCTGCATAATATGCTCCTGTAATGTTGTTTGCATATGTTTTCCTACCACGATAAAATTCAAAATCAGTCATTATTTGTGGTCTTAAACTACGGTAATTTCCATTAAGAGAAATATTCCACAAAGTATTTGGTGCCCATACTTCATTCATCTCATAAATGAATTTACCAGGAAATAATAGAATTTTGAAATGATTATCAAGATATGTAGCCTCAAATATGCGATAATCGTTTATTTCTGGAAATTTTTTGATCTCCTTAATTAAACCCTTTGAAATGATATCATCAACTGCTGTAATTGACCACCTGGTTGGAACAATTCTACGCCTCTTTTTCTCACCAAGAAGTCCTGCTGAAAAAATTCTCTTAATTGTCGATTCTGGAACTTGTCCTTTAAAATAGAGATATTCTGAAACGGCATCTGAAGCTTTTAAATCTATATCTGAAACGCAATAATCTACTTGAGGATGTACTTTTGTATTTTCTGTTATTTCTATCTTTTCAGTTATGCCAGTAGGACCCATTGGCAGTGCATGATTATCCATCATCATTCTTAAATTCATTCTTTCTAATTTCGTTTCAGTATCTACCGGTCGAGCTGCCATTGATAATTCTTGAGAGGTTTCTAATAATTTCTGGATTTTTAGAGAAGGTGTTATCTTTCTAGACTTTCGACCTATATTCACATTTAATTTAAAATTACTCCTCACTAGACTGCTCCTATACTTTATGACATCAACCATCTCCTTCCCAAACCATAACTCGGGAGCATCAAGGATATGATAATCTGAAATGTTAAGATCTGTCTCAAATTCTTGAAAAGGAACAAGTGGTCCAAGATGCACATTAGGATAATTAAAGTGCCCTACGAAAAAACCAGGAGGACTCGGTCCAAAAATATCAACATTTCTCATTGTCTTATCTAATTCGAATGGGACTAAAGATTTTAGAACGGATTTTTTTAATAAGATTGGACATGATTTTTTCCCACATAAGAGTCTAGCACCCTTACAATGGAGACAAATATTTTTTTCTACTTTAGGGCGTACCAAACTTTTTCTCTCGAAACTTGGTTTAGCTAATTAAATTAATATTTTCAGTTATTAAAAAGGTAAAAGAGTATGTATTTTTTTTTATCCAAAACTTAAAATCTAATGTGAGATGAATCTTAAAAAATATTAATGGGATGTTATGTATTGCTTAGTGTGATTTTCTATCGTATATAAAAAAAAAATTATATAAAAGATCATAAACAATATTATTGTTAAATCCAAATAGAAAATTAAATAAAAAATATTTAGTGAATTTGATTGCCAGTACTAGAAGGTTGGGAACTTTCTCCTGATAGATATAAAATGTATGAAAAAATAATGAGTATGGATCCAGTAGGCGAACCAATCATTATTACAAAATGTGTACTTGATAGCGAAAGGGGTTTATTAGTAGCCAGTGACAATGGTTTTTCTTGGAGACTAAAAGCGGGGATGGGCACACCTATGTATTCACGTGGAAAAAGTAAATGGGTAAGATGGTACGACGTAGCTAATATTCTCCCGAAAAAAAACGGTCAAGTACTTGTAGATTTAAAAATACGAAAAAATGGATCCTTAATATTAGATAAACGAGGTTATCCAAAAATAAAAAAGTGGAAACTAACAATAAGACCACATAAGGATGAGCCAAAATCTAGTTATAGTCAACGACAAGATTATTTTCATCAGATAATATCAGATATTTATAACCGGAATAGAGTAGAAATAGATCCTCCAACGAGTGATTCTAGAATGTAAAATGTCATTATTTAAAAGCTAAAGATTCAAATCATCATTTATTTTTATGTTTCTAATATAAAATTAAAAAAACTGTTTTAATAAAAAAAAAGGATTCTATATTAAGTAAAAAAATTCAATTTATTCTACTTCTGCTCCACAGGCACCACAAAATTTTCCTATTTCTTCCAGTTCCGTTCCACAATTTGGACAAAACTTCTTTTCCTCGCTTGGAGTAGGTTGGAGTTGTTCGGGTTGTGAATATTCTGATTGCGGCGTTGCAGATACATTGCTAGAAATTTCATCGTAAACTGTAGTCCAAATTTTTTGGTAAGGTAGTTTTTTCCCGTGAGTTGGACAAGAACATTTAATTAAAGTCCAAGGGCCTGATACTTTCACATGATCAATTGGAGCTTCTTGTCCGCATTTATAGCACCGAAAAATTGCGTTTTGAACGTAAGGGATAAAAAGATCTTTTTGCGTTAAAGGAATTTTATAACTTCTCCCTCCATGTTCGGGGCATCGTTGTTTTACAATAATTTTAGGTCCAGCAAGTTTTAATAAATAAATGGCACCCAATGCTCCACACCGAGGACAGTTTAATAATTTATTATAATCCGATTGAGTCATTAATTTTCTCTCAAAAATAAATTTGTTAAGAAAAAGAAGATAGTATTACCTTAAATTGTTTTTTATTGTGAATATGATCAGTTTGTATTGATTATGTTTTTAATTAATCCTAAGAAATCACTATAGCTTAAACATCATAACAAAACGATTAAACTCACTTTCACATTATGCTAAAAGAGTAAAAATCTGAGAAACTGTAAATTAAACGTTATTAGTCCTCCAAATATAAAAAACTATTTTTTAATATTGCAAACAACTGCTAATTCGGGAATAGTATTATCAAATACTTTGAAAATTTTACTATTATTTGACCGATATTTTATAAAACTTTACTTAAATATTCCTAAACTTCCCTTATTGATACAATTTTGCGTGAAAATGGATCGTATTCAATAGAATTTTCTTTACCAATAACTTTTTCAATTCTATTTCTTAAAATTTTAAAGAGTATGTTTTCAAACCCAAAACCAAAAAATTCATTTTTCCATCTAAATTTTGCCGGAATTCTAATCAATTTAAAGATTGGCATGTGATCTTGTTCAAAAACTTTCCTACCAATAATTGCACTAGTAATTGAAATCATTTCAAGTCGATTTTTATGCTTTAAATAGCCTGGAGCACGTTCTCTCCGAACTTTCGCCCAGCCAAGGAGATTTAACGGAGGATTAAATCCCATATTTATAGCATGATCAAAAATTTTAGTTTTAGGATAAGGGTAGAGTATTTTTACTGAAAATTCACAATTTGGGTTAATCTCTTTAATTTTTTTTATCAAGGTTATGGTTTTTTTTATATCCGTGTTAGTTTCACCAGGTATACCAATCATCCAACTATAATCGGCAATAATATCAATATCTTTAACAATTTTAGCACTCCTAATTATGTCTTTTATTGAAATATTTTTATTCAAGATATTCAATATTCGTTGAGAGCCTGATTCTACTCCAAAATATATTTGACTACAGCCATGTTGTTTTGCTTCTTTAGCTAATGAATAGTCCAAACGATCAACACGTAATTCTGCTTTCCATATAATATCTTGCTTTTTAAAATAACTAAAAAGAACTTTAATCCGTTTTGAGTCTACAAAAAAATTGTCATCGTAAAAATTAATTTTCTTGGCACCAAAATCTAAGATTTTATCAAGCTCTTCAATGCATTTCTCAGCTGTCCATCCTCTCCAAACATTGTTTAATAAAGTATTATAACAAAATGTACATTGAAACGGGCAACCACGGCTGGTTATAACGTTGAAAATTTTATTTTTTATGTATCGCTTTGGATTTATCAAGTCCCAAGGAATACTCAATTTATTTATTTCAGAACTTTTCAACAAGTCAGAATCAGGATTATGAAAAAAAATTTTGCCTTTTTTTAATGATAAACCATTTATTTGACTTTTATTTTTACCACTTACTAATTCAAAATAAGATTTTTCACCCTCTCCTCGAATAACAAGATCTATTAGCTTATTTTGAAGAGTCTGGTTTGGAAGAATAGTTGAGTGGATACCTCCCCACACGATTTTTATTTTGTTAAATTCTTTCTTGATGGTTTTACAAAACTTCAATGCTTGATGAATTTGTGGGCCAGTCATTACAGAAATGCCTATATACTCTGGCTCATTATTGGAAATTGCATTAATTACTTGAGTGGTTGAATCGAATCGTAAATCAAAGATTTTTACATCCACATTTCGTTTAATCAGGTAATCAGCAATAAATAAAATAGAATAAGGAGGAATAGGGATTTGAGTCCCAGCAAATTCAAGTTTGGGATAAATTAATATCGTATTCATTTTATTTCCTGTTTTTCGCTAAAATGATAGGGTATATATTTAAACTACTCTGTTGAAGTGTCGTAATCAGATGTGAGAATAAGGGATAACTCTAACTCTTCAGTCTGCTTACGATTTTTACTACCCTTTATTTTCATCTCTAAAAATTGTTTTTAATTGACAATAGAAACCATTTTAAATATTTAACGTTTCCTATTACATCTGCGCCAAATATACATATAACATTCAAAATTAAGTTTGAGATAACAGTTCAATTAAAGCTCGTGGGATTTCCTTATAGTCGTTTACTGCATAAAATTTTCCTCTTCCCGCGTGGGCAATCTCTCTACATGTATCGATACCTCTAGCTGCATCATTTTCAGCAGGCATCCCTATAACGTGTAATTTTGGATACTTTTTTGCTAGATTAACTGGATTTTCACCTCGATTAAAAATTCCATCAGTTATTAATATACCAAATCGGTTTTTTTTGTTTTCCTTAACTTTTTTAAGTTCTTTTAGCCCCTTCTCTAATCCAACATATATATTAGTAAAACCAACAGCTTCAGAATCTAAAATATTATCAATTATTTTAATTATAGACTTTTTTTCGTTAATTTTTTTTAAACTCATAGATGTAGAATTAAATAATATTATAGCATAATCTTCTTTTTCCATATTATACGCTAAAACTGAAGTTGTTAGGGCTGCGTTTAATAATAATCGACCATACATACTTCCACTAGTATCCAATATCAATACTGCTTTTCTACTTTGTCGCTTTCTTTCAATTCCATAAATGTCTTGATAATTAAGATTTTTTTTATAAATTTTTAAGGGATTATGTTGGATTGTTTCGTCCAAGCTAAATTCAGGCATACCAATTCGATATAAAGGAATAGTTCTTTTGAAGTTCCCTCTAATTCCCCTACTAGTAATTTTTAAGGATAATTTTAAAATACTTTGGCGAGCTAAACGTCTGAAGATTGCTTTATATTTTTCAGAAATTGGTCTTCTAATGAAAAAATATATTTCAGGCATAAAATCACCTGATTCTTTAGCTTTTTCAGCGAATAATTTTACACCTTCTTCTGTCTCTAATACATCTGTGGCCGCATAAACATTCGCTTTAAGTAAACCCATTATAGCTTCAATATTTTTGTGTTTAACAGCCACATAAGTGAGTTCTCTTATCTGTTTAAAGTTAAGAGTGTTTGCAAGATGCTGGTAGTAATCTGGCTTTTTCTTTTTTTTTCTAATTATCTCATATCTTAAAATTTCATTATCAAGTGGTTGGTCAACAAGTCTAACATGCAGTCTTTTCTCAATCTCTTCAGACGCGTCCTCAGAGAAATCATCGATTATTGAAAATCCGATTTATTCAATACAGCCAATACAATATTAGTAATTATTTCCTTTTTGGATTGAGTAAGTCCATCTTCAAGTTCGATTTTATTGTGTAGAGCCATTACAGCGGCCTCAACCCAATTCTTCGAACTATTATTGTTATCATACTGATTTGCAAGAGTCGCTAAGTCTATTGCCCCTCTAATCGAACTCCCTCTACTGATCGAAATACTATCTCTTGTTATTTGAATAATCTTTTGAGAGATTGTTGATATCTTGTCTCCATCATCAGTTTTCAATTTAGCTTTCTGCTTAATAATTAAAATTTCTTCCTCTGGACTTTGATAATCGAGATTTATCCATATGAATCTATCTTTCAGAGCTTCCCCTAATACAGTCACCCCAACATGAGCAGTAGGATTTTGAGTACTTACTGTGAAAAAATTCTTGTGAGCTTTAATTGTTTTCAATTTAGGTATTTCGAGGATTTTTTCATCTAAAGCAGTTAGCAAGGAATTTTGAGTGTTTTCTGGCATCCGATTTATTTCATTTATAAATAAACAGCCTCCATTCATCAGAGCTAATGCTAGTGGTCCATATCTATAAGAATCTTCAATGTAACCTTTCGCAATTACAAGAGGAGGATCATAATAACCAACAAGATTATGAGGAAGTAATTCTTCGCTACAATCCACACGATAAAAATTAGAAGTGAAATAGGAAGCAATAGCTTTAGCAAGAGTGGTTTTCCCGACACCAAC